>Ga0335080_10001653_pt1 | contig 21974 bp, 14 predicted proteins | sample Lox_Sample_34_FD_206720 | JGI IMG/M metagenome (GOLD analysis project Ga0335080, IMG submission 206720) | Soil microbial communities from Loxahatchee National Wildlife Refuge, Florida, United States - Lox_Sample_3.4 | ecosystem: Environmental > Terrestrial > Soil > Wetlands | place: USA...
TCGAGCGCTCCGAGATTGTCGGTGACGAAGTGATCGCGCTCGACGCTGCCTTCCGCGGCGGCCCCGGCATTCTCCAGATCGCCGGCACGGGGACCAACTGCATCGGCCGCGCCCCCGACGGTGGCCGCGAGACGGCAGGCGGCTGGAGCTCGCGGCTCGGCGATGAGGGCTCCGGGTACTGGATCGGCCTTCATGCCATCCGTCGCGCGTTGAGAGCCTACGATCGAGGGGAGCCCACGCGGGTTCTTGAAGCGGTAGGATGCGCCTGGGGTACGGCCACGCTCGACGAACTCGTGAACATGGGCGACAGTACGCCCGGACCCGATTTCGCCGCACTCGCACCTGAGATCGATCGCCTCGCGGACGAGGGGGACCCTGTAGCGCTCGGCGTTCTCAAGCAAGCCGCTGCCGACCTTGTCGAGTCGGTGCTGCTGGTACGTTCCAAACTGCGCCGCAAGCACGACATTGCCGGCGAAGTCCCCCTTGCCTGGATCGGCAGCGTCATCGGAAAGTCGCACATCGTGCGCGAAGCCCTCTTCGCCGGCCTTCGCGCCGCCGCCCCCGAAATGCCCATCCTGCCCAAGGAAGTCGCCGGAATCGAAGGCGCCGTGTGGCGCGCCCAGCGCCTCGCCGCCAATTTGAACTAACCCAAGAACTGGGTGCCCCAGGTCTCCTGGTGTTGGAGACCTGGGAAGGGAAGTTGGTTCCCGCAGGAAATCCCGTTTACGCCATCACTCCCCCCACCACCGACCCCAGCAGATTCCCCTTCCGATCCACGGCGACGAAATCCGCCGGCCCGCCCACCGCCAAAGATCCGCGGTCGCCGAATCCGGTCATCGCCGCCGGATTGGCCGTCATCAGCCGCAATCCCTGCTCCACCGATGCCCCGGTGAACTCCACAAAGTTCGTAAGCGCCTTGTCCAGCGTCAGCACGCTTCCCGCGAGCGCGTCGCCGATCATGGCCCTCCCGTTTGCCACCCGCACCGGGAAATCGCCCAACTGGTATTCCCCATCAGGCATTCCCGTTGCGCTCATCGCGTCCGTCACCAGGATGGCTTTCTCCGGTCCTTTCGCCCGCCACCATAGCTTCACAAGCTCCGGCATGCTGTGGATGCCGTCGCAGATCAACTCGGCGTAGAGTTCGTCCGTTGTCAACACGGTTTCCAGAATCCCCGGGTTCTTGTGATCGAGTACGCGCATCGCGTTGTAGGTGTGCGTCGCGCTGACTGCGCCCGCATCGATCGCGCGCCTCGTCTCGCAGGCATTCGCATCCGAGTGCCCCACCGAAATCCGCACCCCGCGCGAAGTCGCGTGCGCCGCCAACTCCGCCGCGCCCGGCAATTCGGGAGCGAGTGTCATCAGCCGCACGTTTCCCTCGGCAGCCTCGAACATCCGATCGAACAATCCGATATCCGGTGCGAGCAACCGGTTCGCCGGGTGCGCGCCGCGCTTGCTGTGCGAAAGGAACGGCCCCTCGAGATGAATCCCGATCGGCTTTGCCTCGCCCTCTACCGGCCCCTGGGCGATGATTTTGGCCAGTTCTTCAAGCGACTTGAGTGTCGTATCCACCGGAGCCGATACAGTGGTCGCCAGGAACGCTGCCGTCCCCCGCGATGCCAGAAACCTTCCCACGCAGCTCAGAGCCTCCGGGGTCCCTTCCATCACGTCGTGCCCCGCGGCGCCGTGAATATGCACATCGAAAAATGACGGCGCCAGCACGCCGCCAGGGAAGTTGCGGATGTTCGTGTCGGGAGGTAGTTCCGATGCTGTCCGCGCCCCCATGGCTGCGATCCTGCCGTCTTCCACAATGATCATCGGATCGTCGAGCAGGCGCGCCCCGTCCCACAAATGGGCTGCCGTATAAACCATTCGCATATCGGGAATTATTGCAGGTGCAGCCGCGCACTGTCGTCTGCTGTCGGTCTTCCAATCACAACTCCTTAACGCACACCGCAAGCCTTATTTGCTACGGTGATGGGTATGAAAACTCGGGCTGCCCTGGTGTTCTCTCTGTTTCTCCCGTTTTCGGTCCTCGCAAACGCTCAAAGCATCGATCTGCCCACCAGCAAGCAGTTGATCGATGAGATCCCCGGCCGCCCGCAGCGCCTCAACAGCCTGCCCATGTCCATGGCCGTCTCTCCCGACCAGCGCTACGTGGTGACTGTGAACGCCGGCTACGGCACCTTCGAGTCGCAGTATGAGCAGTCCCTTGCCGTCCTCGATACACAAACAGGGACCCTGGCTGATTTCCCCGATGCGCGCACCGATGCCCGCAGCGCAAAACAGACCCTCTATTCCGGCCTGGCGTTCAGCCCTGACGGCACGCACCTCTACGCCAGCATGGGCTCCATCACCGATCCCGCCGGCGAAAAGGAAGGCAACACCGGCAACGGCATCATCGTGTATAAGTTCGACGCTGGCAAAATTACTCCCGAGAGATTCATCAAGCTTCCCCTGCAGAAACTCGACGCCGGCCACAGGACTCGCCTCATCGACGAACGCGACGGCGACCAGGCCATCCCGTTTCCCGCCGCCATCGCCGTCGTGAATCGGTCCGGCTCAGAGCGCCTTCTCGTCGCCGGCAACCTCTCTGACAGCGTTCTCCTCATCAACCCCTCCAGCGGCGAAATCCTCAAGTGCTTCGACCTCTCCGAGAGTGATGCCGTTCCCGGCACTTACCCCATCGCCCTCGCCGTTGCTCCCAACAGCGAGCGTGCTTACGTCGCTCTCTGGAACGCCTCCGAGATCGTTGAACTTGACCTCAAGAGCGGGAAAGCCGCTCGCCGCCTCAACCTGCTCAAGCCCTCAAGCTCAGTCGCGCCCGGCACCCATCCCTGCGCCTTCGAGTTTTCGCCTGACCACAAGACCCTCTACGTCGCCCTGGCCAACCGCGACGCTGTGGCCGCAGTAAACATCGCTGCCGGCCAGTTCTCCGTCAAGGGCTACTTCGACACGCGCCTCCCCGGCCAGAGCTACTTCGGCGCCGAGCCAGTGGCCCTCGCGATCAACCCATCCGGCTCGCGCCTTTACGTCGCCAACATGGCCAGCGACGCCGTCGCCGTCATCGACACGGCTAAGCTCGATCGCAAAACCGCCAAAAAGGGCTTCGCAGAGCCGATCGGATTCATCCCCACCGAGTGGATGCCCATCTCCATGGCCTTCTCTGGCGGCAAGCTTTACGTCGCTACCGACAAGGGCCGCAGCACCGGCCCAAACAACATGCCCCAGGCCCAGACCGAGTCGATGAAGGCGAAAAAGCAATACTCCAGTCACACCTACATCGCCACCCTCCTGCACGGGTCGCTCGCGACCATCGACGAATCCGCCGTCGACAGGAATCTCGCGCAGTGGACCCAGACTGTCCTCGCCTCGAACCGCATGAAGGCTGCGGCCGAGACGATCACCTTCGCCAATGGTGCCCACGACCGCATCCGGCACGTCATCTACATCATCAAGGAAAACCGCACCTACGATCAGGTCTTCGGCGACCTCAAGCGCGAGGGCAAGCGCGTCGGAAACGGCGACGAGACCCTGACCATGTTCGGCGAGGACATCACCCCCAACCTGCACAAGCTCGCCTTGCAGTTCGGCGTACTCGACAACTTCTACGATTCCGGCGAAGTCTCCGGCGACGGCCACGTGTGGTCCAACGCCGCCATCGGCACCGACTACCTCGAGAAGAACTGGCAGATCGCCTATCGCGGCAACCAGCGCTTCTACGATTTCGAAGGCGCCGTCGCCGACGGCTACCCGCTCCTCCAGAAGATTCCCGACGTGAACGAGCCCGCCAGCGGATACCTGTGGGGCGACCTTGCAACCCACGGCAAAACCTACCTCCACTTCGGCGAATACATCTCCACCATCTTCTGCACTGACAAGATCAGGGAGCACATGCCCACCAACCCGCAGGAAGGCCCCATGATGGAAGGCCGGAGCTGCGCGCACCCGGAAATCGCACCCGGCGAAGCCATCCCCGAAGAATGGGGTGGGGGAGTGAACAAGTGGCCGTGGGCGATCCCGCTCATCGCCGCCAACACCGCCACCAAGCCGGAACTCGTCGGCCACTTTGCCACCGAGGCGCCCGACTTCGAACTGCGCGTCCCCGACCAGATCCGGGTCGAAATCTTCCTTCGCCACCTCAAGCAATGGGTTGCTGACAGGCAGCAGGGCAAAGACACCATGCCCAACTACATCATGCTGCGCCTGCCCAACGATCACACCGAGGGCACGCGCCCCGGCGGCCCCACCCCCAAAGCCTCCGTCGCCGACAACGACCTCGCGGTAGGCCGCGCCGTCGATGCCATCTCTCACTCGCCCTTCTGGGATGACACCGCGTTCTTCATCCTCGAGGACGACGCCCAGGCCGGCGCCGACCATGTCGACGCCCACCGCAGTATCGCGCTCGTCGTCAGCAAGTACTCGCCGCGCGCCAAGGACGGCGGCCCTTACGTCGACAGCCGCTTCTACACCACCGTCAGCGTCCTGCGCACCATGGAGACACTCCTCGGCCTGCCCCCGATGAACAACAACGACGCGCTCAGCTCCATGATCTCCACGCTGTTCACCGGCCCCGGCGACCAGCCCGCCTACTCCTCCGACTACTCCAACCGCGACAACAACCTCATCTACACCGCCAACAAGAAGACCGCCCCCGGCGCCGAAGACAGCATGAAAATGGACTTCCGCCACGCCGACCGTGCCGACACGCAGAAACTGAACGTGATCCTCTGGAAGGACGTGAAGGGCAACGCTCCCGTCCCCGCCATGCTGAAAGTCCGCCTTAAGAAGAACACCAGGGATGACGACGACTAGGGAGACGATGAACAGTTCGGTCGCAATCAGCTGGAAGCCAGAGGCTAGAAGCTAGAAGCTACGCCGCAAGGCATTCAATTTACACTCATCTAATGATCCGGCGCATTGGCGTGCACCTGGGAACGGCAGGCGGGGTGTCGAACGCCGTCCTGCGCGCTCGCCAGATCGGCGCCAACACCCTCCAGATCTTTTCCTCGAGCCCGCGCATGTGGCGCCCCGCCGTTATCGATCCCGAGCAGGCCGAACGCATGCGTGAATTCCGCGCCAAGTACAACATCGCGCCCCTCGCCATCCACACCAGCTACTTGCTCAACGTCTGCAGCCAGACCTGGGAGGTGCGCGAGAAGAGCATCATCGGCCTGCGCGGCGAAATCCAGCGCGGCCTCGCTCTCGGCGCCGACTACCTCGTCCTGCATCCCGGCTCCTGGAAAGGCCTCAGCCGCCATGAGGGCCTCCGCCTCGCCGCTGAATCCATCCAGCGCGCCATGGACGGCATCCCCTGGCAGAGCACCAGCTTCACCCTCCTCATCGAGAACACCGCCGGTTCCGAGTGCTCCCTGGGCGGCAGCTTCGACCAGGTCGCCGAGCTGGTGTGGCTGCTGCGCGCGCACGCGCCCGTCGCCGTCTGCCTCGACACCTGCCACACCCACGTCGCCGGCTACAACCTCGTCACCCCCGAAGGTTACGAGGACACCATGATCCAGATCGAGGCCACCGTCGGGTTTGACGCGGTGCGCGTCTGGCACTGCAACGATGCCAAGGCCCCGCGCGGTTCCAGGCTCGACCGCCATCAGCACATCGGGAAGGGAACCATCGGCAAGGAAGCCTTTCGCCGCCTGCTCAACGACGAGCGCTTCGCCCACTGCGCCTTCATCGCCGAAACCCCGGTGGACGACGACGGCGACGAAGCCAGTAACCTGCGCGCCCTCAAGCGCCTCGTCAACAAGCCGAAATAACGCGCCACCAGCCACCACCCGGCATTAACATGAAGGCGCAGTTTCCCGTCCCGCTACAGAATCAATCCGCGCTGCAACAAATTCCTCAACGCCAGCCCTGGCTGAATGTCATTGTCATGGAAACAGGTCCGATCGAAAGGAGATCATCGCATGACGGCTCTACTCAAGTTTTCGTCCCTGCTTGTCGCTGCTTCTCTATTCGTCGCCGCGTCCGCCGCCCAGGCCCCGGCCAAGGACGCCGCCCCCAAGCCCCCCGACAGCCCGTCCAAGGTCCTCCTCGACTCCTGGAACGACATCGGCCGCAAACTCATCGCCATGGCCGAAGACATGCCCGAAGAAAAGTACGACTTCAAGCCCAATCCCGCGCAGCGCACATTTGCCGAGCAATTGCTGCACGCCGCCGGGGCAAACTACTTCTTCATCAATCCGGTCAAGGGCATCGATCCGCCGAACGGCGATCCCAAGCGCGCCGACTACAAGACCAAGGCCGCCCTTGTGGATTACGTGAAGAAGTCCTTCGCGGACGGAGCCGCGCTCATCCAGAGCAAAGGCGACTCCGGTTTGAACGACCTGATGATCGATCCATTCTCGAAGAATCAGGCTCGCTTCAGCGATTTTGCCTGGGGATTCATCGAGCACTCCGGCGAGCACTACGGCCAGTTGGTTGTCTACTACCGCGTCGCCGGCCTGGTCCCCCCGGAATCGCGCCCGAAGAAGTAATCATGTAATCCACGCAAGTCAACATGCTGCAACTGGCCCCACGCGCCGTGTCGGTCAGAGCGCAGGTGTTATTCCATTTACACTAGGAGGTTATGGCGGAAGACAAAGAACCACGATACGACCCGGCCGCGATCGAGCCGAAATGGCAGCAGCGCTGGGCAGGGGACCCCGCTCTCTACGCAGCCGATCCCGTTGACAGCGGCAAGCCCAAGTACTACGTCCTCGAGATGCTGCCCTACCCCAGCGGTCAGCTCCACATGGGCCACGTGCGCAACTACTCCATCGGCGACGCGCTTGCCCGTCAGATGTGGATGCGCGGCTACAACGTCCTTCACCCCATGGGCTGGGACGCCTTCGGCCTTCCCGCCGAGAACGCCGCCATCAAGAACAACGCTCCGCCCCGCGATTGGACGCTTGCCAATATCGCCGCCATGAAGCGCCAGTTCGACCGCCTCGGCATGGGCTTCGACTGGTCCCACGAAGTCACCACCTGCTTTCCCGACTACTACCGCTGGAACCAGTGGTTCTTCCTTCGCATGTACGAGCGCGGCCTGGTTTACAGGAAAAAGAGCAAGGTCAACTGGTGCCCGGAATGCGCCACCGTCCTCGCCAACGAGCAGGTCGTCGATGGCCGCTGCTGGCGCCACGAAGACACCATCGTGGAACAGCGCGACCTGGAGCAGTGGTTCTTCCGCATCACCGCCTACGCCCAGGAACTGCTCGATTACCTCGACAAGCTCGACGGCTGGCCCGAAAAAGTGCGCATCATGCAGCGCAACTGGATCGGCCGCAGCGAGGGCGCCAAGGTCGACTTCGGCGTCGAGAACCGGCCCGATAAGATCCGCGTCTTCACCACCCGTGTCGATACCATCTTCGGCGCCACCAGCGTTCAATTGGCGCCCGAGCACCCGCTCGTCACTGCTTTTGCGGCCAACGACGCCGGCCTCAAACAGCAGGTGAACCGCCTGCTCGAAGAGCAGAAAAAGGCGCGCGAAGCCGGCGACGTCGGCGAGATCGAGAAGCACGGTGTGCTTACCGGCCATTTCGCCGTCAATCCCTACAGCGGAGAGCGCGTGCCCATCTGGGTGGCCAACTATGTGCTCCTCGAGTACGGCACCGGCGCCATCATGAGCGTGCCCGGCCACGATGCCCGCGATTTCGAGTTCGCACAGAAGTACGCCATTCCCATTCGCCGCGTCATCGCGCCCGCCGATCCAAATTCGGAAGGAGCGGAGTTGCCGTTCGTGTCGGAAGACGGCGTGCTCGTGAATTCCGGCGAATACAACGGCCTCTCCTGCGCCGATGCCCAGAAAAAACTCCAGGAAGCTGCCACCCGTCACGGCTTTGGGAAAGCCACCGTGACATTCCGCCTGCGCGACTGGGGCATCAGCCGACAGCGATACTGGGGTACGCCCATCCCCATGATTCACTGCGAGCGGGATGGCATCGTGCCCGTGCCTGACGAGCAGCTTCCGGTCATCCTCCCCGAGAATGTCGAGATCACGCAGCAGGGCGGATCCCCGCTGGCCCGCGTGCCCGACTTTGTCAACGTTACCTGTCCGAAGTGCGGCGGCCCTGCGAAGCGCGAGACCGACACCATGGACACGTTCGTCGACTCGAGCTGGTACTTCTACCGCTACGCCGACGCGCAGAACTCGTCTGCCCCCTTCGACTCCGCCATCGCCCAGTATTGGTTCCCCATTGACCAGTACATCGGCGGTGTCGAGCATGCAATCCTTCACCTCATCTACTCGCGCTTCTGGACCAAGGTGATGCGGGATCTGGGCCTGATCACCAATGACGAGCCGGTGCGCCGTCTCTTCACACAAGGCATGGTCATCAAGGACGGCCACAAGATGTCCAAGTCGAAGGGCAACGTGGTCTCGCCGGACGACATGGTCGCCCGATACGGAGCCGACGCCACCCGCATGTACGCCCTCTTCGCCTCTCCGCCAGACCGCGATCTCGACTGGCAGGAAGACGGCGTCGCCGGGGTTAGCCGCTTCCTCGGCCGCGTCTATCGCCTGGTGACAAAGTACGCCCCCATCGCCCGCCGGGTGGCGACGACATCGGCGGGCAAGACCAGCACGGAGAAGGGTACGGGCTTCAGCCCCTACGTTCAGGAAACCACATCTTCCGGGGCTTTAGCCCCCGAGGGAAGCCTTTCCGCCCCATCGCTCAAGTTGCTCCGCAAACTCCACCAGACCATCGCCAAAATCACGCTGGACTTCGAAGGCCGCTGGCATTTCAACACCTGTGTCGCGGCCATCATGGAGTACGTCAACGAACTCCAGGCCGCCGATGCGCAATTCGCCGCCGGCGAAATCCCCCCACCCGTCGTGCACGAACTCCTGCGCACGCTGGTCCTTCTCCTCGCCCCGTTCGCTCCCTACATCGCCGCCGAACTGTGGGAAGACCTCGACGAGCAGGGCAATGTCCTTCGCGCTCCGTGGCCGGTCAGCAATCCGGATCTCGCCAAAGAGGACGAGCTCGAAATCTCCGTGCAGATCAACGGCAAACTCGCCGCCGTGATTCGCGTCCCCGCCGATGCGAGCAATGACGCCGTCCAGGCCGCGGCGCTCGCGGATGAAAGAGTCCGCGCCCGCCTCGCTGGTCGGAACATCATCAAGGTCATCGTCGTCCCGCGAAAGACTGTCAACATTGTTGTCAAATAAAATGAGCGCCGAACGAGTGCGCGGGACCCAATCCGCTGTCGCACAGATGGGCTGGGTCTTCGCGCGCCCGTCGCTCACTGCGCTCGAAGTCGCATGGCGTTGGCTCATCGGCGTGCCGCTGCTCCTGGTCTGCTGGGACCAGGCGCGGAAGATCCTCGCGGTCCTGCCCCCGGACGCCACCGGTCTCGACAAGCTCAATCTCCAGGATCCCTGGGTTTCATCCGTGCGCCTCGCCGATGCCTGGGACCTCTACCGCCCGCCCGTCGCGCACGTCCTCGCGTGGCTCGCGCCCGCGGCCGCTGTCGCCTGGATCATTGTCTCCGGCCTGGGCCGCAACCTGGTGCTCAAGCGCCTCGAACCGCGCGTCCCGTTCCGTCCCATAACCATGATCGGCCTCCAGGCCGCGTGGCTCGCCATCCTTGGCCTCACCTGCTGGGCCTGGTTCAACTGCATCGGTTGGGCTGCGGTCACCCACATCGGCACCGGCGCCGAGCCCGACCTCGTGGGCTACACCATGTGGGCCATCTTCCTCACCCTTGGCTTCTTCACGCTGTGGGCCCTGGTCAATTGGCCCGTCACCATCGCGCCCATGCTGGTCCTGCTGGAGAACCGCTCCGCCTTTTCCGCTCTTTGCGAGGCCTTCCGGCTCAAGCGGACCTTCGCCAGCAAGCTGGTTGAAATCAACCTCGTCATGGGCATCGTCAAGCTGGCGTTGTTGGTGCTGGCTATGGTGTTCTCCTCCGTACTCATCCCCTTCAGCGACGAGATCGGCGCCGGCGCACTGCATCTCGAGTGGGTCATTGTTTCGCTGTTCTACTTCATCGCCAGCGACTACTTCCACGTCGTCCGCCTCAAAGGCTTCGTCGAGTTCTGGCACGCCTTCCGCAGCACCCCCGCAGACTTGTCATCCTGAGCAAAGCGAAGGACCTGCTTTTGCTTTTTCATGTGTAGGGCGGAACGCATATTCCCCTGCACCACTGCAGTTGTTGATTGTCTGAGAGGATACTGGAGCTCCGTGCCCCATCCTCGCGATTTTTCACTATCGCGAGGGTGTGAAACCACGACCGCCCGCTCACGTGCCTACTTCCCCGCCTTGTGCTCCTGCAGTTCCTTCAGGAACTCGGCGCTCAGCGTCCCCTTCTTCTGCGCCACCGGCAGCAGCGTGGGGTAGAACTGCACAAACGTCGTGTCCACCGCCCCGTGTTCCGCGTGGCAACTGTAGCAGGGAGCTTTTTCCGGAATCAGCGTGCCGTTCTTGTCGAGGCTATCGAACGAGAAGAAGGCCCACTTGCCCGGAAACCGCGCCTCATCCTTGACGTGTACCTCGATATCCATCACCTCGACCGCCTGAAAATGCCCGCGTTCGTTGATCGATCCTTTGCTGCGCGCCTCGCGGCCTTCCAGCACCATCACCGTCTTGTCCGGCCATGTGCCCGTTTCCAGAAAGCTTCGGTACGCCTCCGGATTCACGAACACGTTGTCGAACATCGACATCCCGCCCATGCCCGTCGCCTTGGGCGAATAGCTCATGTCGATGCCGCTGGTCAGATAGATCCATTCGCGGTAGTTCGCGGGCGGCAGCAGGTCGCCATTTGGAGCGTAAGCCGGCGCTCCGGATTGCGAAGCCTTTACACGATCATCAGGAGGGAGGAGAAATCCAACCGCAACGAGGCAGGCAAGGCAAGCCGGAGCGGCAAGTTCGGCAATTCGCATCAGGCCTCCGATGTCCCGGACTATAAACGGGTCCATCACCCCCGCCAACAGGAATGTGATGAGGGGTTCTCCGCTCACGCTGTCGCCGCCACAGCCTCCCGCGCCCTCGCCACAGCCACCGCAGCGTTGCGAACCGCCCATCCGGCCAGCACGACGCTCGGCGCCGCTGCCGGTGCGGCCTCGCCCAATTCTCCCAGCGTGGTCTGAAACACTTCCTGGTCCGGCTGCGCCGCCCGCGATACCACCGCACACGGAAACTCCGCCGGCAAACCTTCCGCCAGCCACTGGGCCGCCAGCATGCGCAGTTCGCGTCCCGGCATGTAGACCACGCGCGTTACGTCCTCGCTATGCGGCAAATCCGATTCGTGGTGCGAAGCCGCGTGATGTCCTGTCGAGAACATCACATTCGACGCGCTGTTGCGATCCGTCAGCGAGCAGGGAATTGCCGCCGCCGCCGCAAACGCCGCCGTAATCCCCGGCACCACCTCGAACAGCACCCCCGCATCGCTCAGCGCCGCTATCTCCTCCGCCGCCCGTCCGAAGATCAGCGGATCGCCGCTCTTCAGCCGCACCACGCGCCGCCCATTCCGCGCATGCTCGATCATGAGCGCGTTGATCTCTTCCTGGGTAATGTTCTTCACCCCGCAGCGCTTGCCAACATTCACAACTTCGGCGTTGCGTCCCAGTTCGAGAATCGCGCGCGGCACCAGGTCATCGTGCAGAATCACGTGCGCCGACTGGATCAGCCGCAACGCCTTCACCGTCAGCAGGTCGAGATCGCCGGGCCCCGCGCCCACCAGCCACACCTTGCCGTTTTCCTCAACCGCCACCTTGCCCAGCGGCGCCAGCGCCAGCCGCCGCGTCGGGCACGACTCCGAGTCGCAAACCTGCCTGTGCGCGAGTTGATGCAGCAGCGCCTTGCGCTCCTCCCCGCGCGGATGGATCTCCAGCACCTTGCGCCGCAGCTCGCCCACCCGCGCCAGCCACGGTCCCAGATCCTCGGGTAGTTGCGCATCGATCTCGCGCCTCAGCCGCTGCGCCACCGCGGGACTTTCCCCCGCCGTTGAGATGGCGATCTGCAGATCGCCACGGCTCACCACCGACCCGAAGAAGAAATCGCAGTTCGGAATATCATCCACACTGTTGCAGAAGATCCCGCGCTCCAGCGCGGCCTGATACACGGCGGCGTTCACTTCGGCCACATCAGTCGCCGCGATTACCAGGTCATGCTCATCAAGGTCTGCCGGGTCGAACGCTCGCTCGATCCATTCCAGCTTGCCCTCGTTCGCAAGCTGCCGCACCTCATCCTTTGCGCGCGGCGCGATCACCTGAAGCCGCACGCCCGTCTTCAGCAAGCTTCCGATCTTGTCCAGCGCAACCGTCCCGGCCCCCACCAGCAGGCAGCGCCGTCCCTCGAGTCTCAAAAAAACAGGCAACAGGCTCATGGTTATCTTTGGTTCATCCTCAGAAGCTCCCGTGCCCCATCTTCGCGACGGCCTTTTGTCGCGAAGGTGGGAAACCACAACTGTCCGTGCTCCTCAGTCCGCCGCCGCATACGGCACGCGCCCCGCGGGCACATCGCGCTCGGCCGCCGCAATCACCTCTCCGGCCAGGTGCGCGCGCAGCTCGTCATTCGTGTGCCGCAGGAACCACGCCCGGAGGTTCTCGCCCGAATGGCGCGTGTCCATGTACTGCCGCAGCAGTCGCTCGATCGCATCCGGCACCAGCGGAGCAGCGCAGCGATATCCCACCGGCCGCGCCACGGCCGCATGCTGGCCCACGGCGCCGCCCAGGCAGAAGTAGTACGCATCCGTCAGCTTGCCTTCGTACTTGATCTTCTTGCCCTCGATGCCGATGTCCGCGATCCAGTGCTGGCCGCAGCCGTTGGGGCAACCCGTCACGTGCAGCCGCAACTGCTGATCGAAGTGCGGGAGGCGCTCCTCCATCTCTTCCACCAGCCAGCGCGCAAAACCCTTGGTCTCGGTGATCGCCAGCTTGCAGAACTCCGTTCCTGTGCACGCCACCGCCCCGCGCCAGAACATCGATCCTTCCACTTGCAACCCGATCTGGCCCAGTTCGCGTGCCAGTTCCGCGGTCTTTGCCTTCGGAATGTCGATGAACAGCAGGTTCTGCGACACCGTGGCCCGCAGCCGTCCACTGCCGAATCGCTCCGCCAGCTCCGCCGCGGCTTCCAGCTGTTCCCCCGTCATGCGCCCGCGCAGCACTGAAGCGCCCACGTACGCCAGCCCCGCCTGTCTCTGCGCGTGGATGCCCGCGTGATCGCGGTACACGTCCTCGGGCACGTTCTCCGGCGCCGCCGGCCGCAGCTTGAAGTCCAGCCGCGACTGCAGTTCCTCAAGGAAGCTCTCCGCAGTCCAGCCTTCCTTCATGAAGAGATACTTCAACCGCGCACGGTCGCGGCTCTCGCGAAGCACCATCTGGTCGCGGAAGATTTCCGTCACGCCCCGAGCCGCTGCAATGGCCTGCCCGGGCTCGAGGAAAACATCCAGCCGTACGCCAAGATGCGGCTCATTCGACAAGCCGCCGCCCACCCGCAGCGAGTACCCGATCTCGCCGTTGTGATTCACTGCCGTGATGCCGATGTCGTTGATCTCCGGGTAGGTGCACCACGAGGAACACCCAGTCGCCGAAATTTTGAACTTCCGAGGCAGGTTGTAGAACTCCGGGTTTGCCGACAGGTGCCGCGAAATCCCCTGCGCGATCGGCGACGCGTCGATGATCTCATCCGCCGCGATCCCCGCCAGCGGGCACCCCGTCACGTTCCGCACCACGTCGCCGCACGCGCCCTTGGGCGAGAGCCCGATCGCATCCAGCGCATCCACCACCTCCGGCAGCGACTCGATCGTCAGCCAGTGCAACTGGATGTTCTGCCGCGTCGTGATGTCGGCCAGGTTGCGCGCATGTTTCCTCGCGATCCCGCCGATGGTGCGCAACTGGTGTGCCGAGATGATGCCGTTGGGGATGCCCACGCGCATCATGAAGTACTCCGACGCCAGGCCTTCGCCGCCTTTGCCGCCGGTCGCTCCCACTCCGTCGCCCTGCGTGTAGATACCCCACCACTTGAAGTAGGTTGAAGCCCACTCTGGAATCACGCTCGCGCGGCCTGCGCGGGCAAACGCGCGCACTTCGTCGAAGGCTTCCCACGGGTTCTTCTCGCGCTTCAGGCGTTCTTGCCGTTGCGCCTTTGTCTCTTTTCCCGGAACTGCTTCAGCCATTTTTTCCCTCTTCGAGTTCGTGCATTGTTTTGGATTCCGCCCCAGAAACAGAACGCCCGCGGCAGCTAGGGCTGTATCGCGGGCGTTCGGAAAACCTTGAAACTTGTCTTAAAACTGCAGGCTCAGGTCACCTCTGCACGCGATGCGTGTGACAGCGGCGACAACAAGAGCGGCGTTGCATGTGGTGATGATACGCACAGACCGGCCGGAAATCAACCCAAAACGGTCCGAATTGTAAAGCCCGACTCCCAAGTCGCTTTGTAAAGGCACAACTTCAGAGCAGCCTAAGACTCGTGTTTTGAATGGGCACGCCTTCAGACTGCGTGGTTCTGTTCCTGTTTTTCCGACGGGCGGGAAGGCGCCGATCCGCATTCACCATCGTGCCCCGGCCCGCACGGAATATCCTTAATGTCATGCGTCTCATCCTGGGACTTGCAATGACCGCCTCCTCCGCCGACTGGCTCCGCCGGCTCACGCGCCGCATGCGTTGGCAAACAGCGCCCAGGCAAAGCACCACCGTGTCCCATCCATTCGCGTGTTTTTTGACGAACGAATGCGAGGCCACAGACCGTGAAATCCATTCCGAAGGGCGCCGCGCATGAACCTCCCTCTCCGCCAGAGGCTTGTCCTCTACCAGTACATCGCCGGGATCAGCGATACCGCCGCCGGCCTGTTCCTCCTTATCTTTCCCATCGTCACCCTGCGCGCCATGGGCCTCGGCATCGTCCCTCCGCGAGCCTTCGTCCGCTACATTGGCGTGTTCGTCTTCTGCGTCGGACTCACCTACATCTGGACATTGATCCGATGGCCGTTGAATGAACACGATGTCCCCGTCTGGCTGACGCAATGGAAGATCACCGCCCTCATTCGCTCGCTGGTGGCCATATGCATCGTGTCGCAGATCATGGCCCAGGAACTGGAATCGCGCTGGCTAGCGGTGGCCCTTTTCGATGGCGTCTTCGGCGCCATCCAGTACATCGGCCTTGATCAGGGATGGATCGAACGTTCTGTCTGACTCCTCACGTCAGGGCGTTCATCGGAGCCCATGTCGCCCTGCAGCGCGTCGCCGCTACGCGCCCTGACTCACGAAAACGAAACAAACCGGTGCCTCTGAGCATGCCCTGACTTTCGTCGAAGGGTCTCCAGGGACCTGCGATTTTCATCCCTCAAGGTCCTTCTCAACCGTGGGCCTCATATCTCTGGGCGCTTTTGCACGGGATATGGGAGACCACCGACCCTCGACCGGCCACCCCCGAAAAAACTTTGCAGATTAATTCCCCCAAAGCGCGCACACTGAGATCAGCATTTCCGAAAAAGCCTCCTGGAGGAATGAATGAGAGCAAACGGCCGGCCTTGGCCCCTCGAGCCCATGGACAACATTGACCTCGCCCCCGACTTCGATTGTCCCGCCATAAAACGCTGCTGTGAGGCCTGGTACAGCGCCTTCAAGAAAGCTCAAGCCGACGGCATCAATCCCGTCTCGGTCAGGCTCCGGGCAAACGAGGCCTATCGCTACGCGATGCCTCCGCTCAACACCCTCGAAAACATCAGCGACTTCATCGCCTGCGTCGTGCACGGCATGATGGTGGGCTGCATCATCGACGAACTCGGTACCCGGTGGATCCACGCCGCCCGTGCAGCCTCCATGTTGAAGAACAAGATGAAGCGCATAGAGTCGAGCACCGCCGGTGGGAAGGCTCCCGAAGCCGGCTCCAATCATCAAATGAACAAAAAATCGAATTTCCACTGTACCGCTGTGCCGAAGGACCTAAGTTCCTTCTCAGGAATCGGTTGCGAGGACAAACAGGTAGTGGAAAGGCGAATTATAGGCGAAGAAGTGGGTGCCTGAAATCGTCGGAACGGTGATGCGGTTCACCATCACCGCCTTCCGGCGCAACTTCGCTCACCCTCCATCGAGCTTCTTGCATTGGCCAAACCCAGTCTGCAAAACTGGCCATCGATGGTGCTCCATTTCCTCATCCGCGGCCGCGTCCAGGGCGTAGGTTTCCGGTGGTTCGTCCATCGCGAAGCCAGCGAACTCGAACTTCGCGGCTGGGTGCGCAATACCGAGGACGGCGACGTCGAAGTGGTCGCCGCCGGACCGGTTGAAGATCTCAACGAACTGCGCTCCAGTCTCCGCCAGGGTCCCCGCGGCGCTCGCGTCGACCAGCTCATTGAGCACTACCTCGACGAAAGCGAAGCCGCCAACTTCGGATCTTTCCGCATCGATGGCGCCTGGTAACGGCAGGGAACAAAGGGCCAGGGGCCGATGGAGCTGTCTCATCCCTCAGGGTGGAAATCAAGCGAATAGCATTGATAAAGTCCCAACGTTGCTCGGAGAGCGCAGAGATGCGATTAGTTCATTTTGGCGGCGCGATGAGTCTCGACGGGTACATCGCCGGCCCGGACGGCGAATACGACTGGATCGTCCATGATCCCGAAATGGATTTTGCGGCCATGATGGAGCCGTTTGACACGTTCCTCATCGGCCGCAAGACCTTCGAGGTGATGCTGCGCGCGCGGAAGGGCAAGCCCGTCGCCGGCATCCAATACTTCGTCATCTCCCGGACGCTGAAGCAAGCGGACTATCCTCGCGTGATCGTCCGGTCAGACGCCGAAAACGTCGTACGCGAGTTGCGCGCGGCGCCGGGGAAAGACATCGCCATCTTCGGCGGCGGAGAACTGTTCCGCAGCCTGCTGGCGGCAGGCCTTGTCGATCGCGTCGCGGTATCGTTGATTCCCGTTCTGCTCGGCGGCGGCGTTCCTTTGCTCCCGCCTCCAGCCGTCCGCACGCAACTGAAGCTCCGCAAGCAGCGCCACTATCAGAAGTCAGGGATTCTGGGCCTCGAATATGACGTCCTTCAAACGTGACCCATAGATCGCACGCGGCCTGGCTGCCGGACCGTCGCCACTATAATCGAAGGGGAAGCCGAACTGCCACCCAGCCTGTTCTGTTCCCGCACATTTTTTCCGCATCCAGGAGCGCCCGGAACCATGCCCGAAAGCCAGAAACCCGTCAACGTCGAAGCCCTCAAAGCTCTGGTGCGCACCGTGCCCGATTTCCCCAAGCCGGGTATCCTCTTCTACGACATCACCACCCTGCTCAAGGACAAAACGGGATTCGCCCAGCTTATTGACGCGCTGGCGGCGCACTACCTGGCCCGCAAGATCGACCTGGTCCTGGGCATCGAAGCGCGCGGCTTCATCTTCGGTCCCGCGCTGGCCTACCGGCTCAACGCCGGCTTCGTCCCGGTGCGTAAGCCGCGCAAACTCCCCGCCCCGGTTGCCCGGGTCACCTACGACCTCGAATACGGCTCCGACAGCTTGGAGATTCACCTCGACGCGATTGGCCCCGGCCAGCGCGTCGTCCTCGTCGACGACCTCCTCGCCACCGGTGGCACCATGGAAGCCACCGTCAAGCTGGTCAAGCAACTGGGCGGCGAAATCGCCGGCCTCGCTTTCGCCGTCGAACTCGACTTCCTGAAAGGCCGCGACCGTTTCCAGGAGTACGACGTCTTCAGCCTGCTTCACTACGACGAATAAGGCAGGGAACGGGGAACAGTGAATCACGCGCTCCCCTTCCGGCTCGCGTTCCGAATCCGACTCTTGAGCACTTTCGCTTCCTCTTCGCCTGCTTGACGCGTTATTCTCAATGGATCATGTCTCCGCGCCGGTCCAAGTCCGAGCCGCCCGCCAAGTCGGCCCCCGAGCCCGATCCTTTCTCGGCTTTCCATCCCGTGACCGCAGCCTGGTTCAAGGCCGTCTTCGACGCCCCGACAGCCCCTCAGCGGATGGGCTGGCCGGTCATCGCGCGCGGAGAGAGCGCCCTGATCCTGGCTCCAACCGGCACCGGCAAGACACTCACGGCGTTCCTCTGGTGCCTGGACCGGCTCATGCTGCACCCGGCGCCGCGCGGCCAGCGGGACGGTACCCGTGTCGTCTACGTCTCGCCTCTCAAAGCCCTCGCCGTCGATGTGGAGCGCAACCTGCGCTCCCCCCTCGCTGGAATCGCCAACATGGCCCGCCGGATGGGAGTCCCTTTCCACGAACCCACGATCAGCGTCCGGACCGGGGACACGCCTCAGAAGGAGCGCGCTCTCTTTCGCCGCAACCCCGCCGACATTCTCATTACCACCCCGGAGTCGCTATACCTCCTGCTCACTTCACAATCTGCCGAGGCGCTGCGAACGGTCGACACGGTCATCATCGACGAAATCCATGCCGTGGTGCCCACCAAGCGCGGAGCACATCTGGCAATCTCACTGGAGCGGCTTGAAGCCCTCGTTGGTCAGCCCCTTCAGCGTATCGGACTCTCTGCCACCCAGCGCCCCCTGGAGGAAGTGGCCCGCTTCCTTGGCGGCGTCGATATCCAGTCGGCTGACCTGGGTTTCGCCCCTCACATATCCCGATGGAATTCTGATGCAAGCCCTGTTCGATCAACGGATTTACCTTCAATATCTCAAGAGGAAGATGGGGTCTCAGCCGAGAGCTCCGGCAAGTCCGCTCGCATCGCAGCCGTGCTCGATCGCTCTGTGGAAAACCTGACGGGCGTCGCCGCTCAAGAGGCCGATAGGTCGGTCCTGACCTACCGCCCGGTCGCCATTGTCAATGCCTCGGCAATCAAACAACTAAAGCTCAGAATTGAAGTTCCGGTTGAGGATATGGCCCGCCTCGGAACCCTTGAGGAAGTCCCCAGTGGACCCGCGTCCCAGGCGCCGCGCCGCGTTTCCATCTGGAACGCCATTCATCCCCGACTCCTCGAACTCATCCGCGAACGGAATTCCACCATTCTCTTCGTCAACAGCCGTCAGATCGCCGAGCGTCTGGCTGGCGCTCTCAACGAACTTGCCGGCGAGGCCGTCGTTCGGGCGCACCACGGATCGCTGGCAGCCGCCCAAAGATCGGTTATCGAGGAGCAGTTGAAGGCCGGCCGGATCAAGGCCCTTTGCGCCACCTCCACCCTTGAGCTGGGCATCGATATGGGAGCCGTCGATCTTGTTGTCCAGATCGAGGCGCCGCCTTCCGTTGCGAGCGGCATGCAACGCATCGGCCGCGCGGGCCATAGCGTGGATGCCGTCAGTGAAGGCGTGCTGTTTCCGAAGTACCGAGCGGACCTGGTTGCGTGCGCCGCTGTCACCCGAGCCATGCACGAGGGCCATATAGAGTCCACCCGCTACCCCCGCAATCCGCTGGACGTGCTCGCCCAGCAGATGGTGGCTATAGTCGCTCACCCGCCGGGGAAAACAGGGAACCGGGATCAGCGAACCGGGATCAGGGACAATGACGCTGGTCCGGAAGTCTCGGTCGATGCGCTCTATGATCTCGTGCGTCGGGCCGCCCCCTTCGCCGAACTTAGCCGCTCGACCTTCGAAGGTGTCCTCGACCTGCTCAGTGGCCGCTACCCCTCGGATGAGTTCGCGGACCTTCGTCCACGCCTCACCTGGGATCGCGTGCGAAACGTGGTCACCGCCCGCGAGGGTGCGGGGCGCCTGGCCATCCTGAATGCCGGTACCATCCCCGACCGGGGCCTCTACGGTGTCTTCCTGGCGCATACCGACGGCAAGTCTGTCCGTGTCGGCGAACTCGACGAGGAGATGGTGTTCGAGTCTCACACGAACGAAACATTCATCCTCGGCGCCTCGACATGGCGCATCGTCGACATTACCCACGACCGCGTTCTCGTCGAGCCCGCTCCCGGTGAGCCCGGCAAGATGCCTTTCTGGAAGGGCGACGGCCCGGGGCGCCCACTGGAGTTTGGCCGCCGCATCGGCGCCCTCGTCCGTGAGCTGCGCGCAATGCCCAAGCCGGCCGCGATGACCCGGCTGGTGGCGGAGCACGACCTGGACCCCGGCGCGGCCGACAACCTGATCCAGTTCCTATCCGACCAGGAGGCGGCCACCGGAGCCGTTCCCGACGACCGCACCATCGTGATCGAGCGCTGCCGGGACGAATTGGGCGACTGGCGCGTGTGTGTGCTCACCCCGTTCGGCAGCCGTATTCATATTCCGTGGGCAATGGCCGTGGCCGCGCGCATTCGTGCGGCGGGCGGACCGGACGTGGAGACCCTTTGGGGCGACGACGGCTTCGTTCTCCGATTTCCCGATACCGACGCCCCGCCGGACGCCGACTGGTTCCTGGTCGAGTCGGCCGAGGCGATGGACCTAGTCCTTCGCCAGCTTGGTTCCACGGCGCTCTTCGCCGGTCGCTTCCGCGAAGCCGCTGGCCGTGCCTTGCTGCTGCCGCGCCGCCGCCCCGATGCGCGCTCCCCGCTCTGGCAGTTGCGGAAGCGCTCCTATGACCTGCTCAACGTGGCCTCGCGTTATCCCTCGTTTCCGCTGCTGCTCGAGGCCTATCGCGAGTGTTTGCGCGACGTGTTCGACATGCCTGCCCTGCTTGAAACCCTGCGCGCCATCGAGCAGCGCCAGCTCCGAGTGCACGTAGTGGAAACCCGCAAGCCCTCGCCATTCGCTTCTTCGCTCCTCTTCAGCTACGTGGCCAGCTTCATCTACGACGGTGATGCGCCGCTGGCGGAGCGGCGAGCGCAGGCGCTTACCATCGACCAGGATCAGCTCCGCGAGATTCTCGGCGAAGCAGACCTGCGCGAGCTGCTCGATGCAGAAGTAATCGCCGAGGTGGAGCAGGCCGCCCAGTGCCTTCCCGAGAATCTCCGGGCACGTTCCGCCGACGGGATTCATGACCTGTCTATCCGTCTCGGCGACTTGTCGCACGAAGAGCTGGCCCAGCGGGTGGCGGTGCCGGGTCTGCTTCGGGAGATCGATCGGCTGGTTCGCGCCCGCCGACTGCTCGAGTTGCGCATTGCCGGCGAACGCCGCCTGGTCGCTGCGGAAGATGCCGCTCGATACCGCGATGCCCTCGGCATCCCGCTGCCGCCCGGACTGCCGAAGGCGCTTCTGGAGCCGGTGGCGTACCCCGTGCTGGAACTGGTCCGGAGATACGCGCGCACTCACGGCCCGTTCACCGTCCGCGATGTCGCATTCCGCTTCGCGCTGGACGCGCAGGCCATCGAGAACGTGCTTCGCCAGCTCGCCATCGAAGGCCGCATACTTGAGGGCGGCTTCCGGCCGGGCGGGCTGCATCGCGAGTGGTGCGATGCTGAGATCCTGCGGCAGATTCGCCGTAAGTCGCTGGCCCGTCTCCGCCGCGAAGTCGAGCCCGTCGAGCAGCACACCCTCGCCCGCTTCCTGACGCATTGGCAGGGCCTCGTCAATCCGCGCCGCATGGGCCACGGGCATCTTGACGTGCTGCTGGATGCGATCGAGAATCTGCAGGGCGCGCCGGTTCCGGCCTCTTTGCTGGAATCGGCAATCCTGCCGGCGCGCGTTGCCGGCTATGAGTCGGCGGGCCTGGACACCCTGATCGCCGCAGGCGAGGTTACCTGGGCTGGAGTGGAGCCCCTGGGCGAGCGCGACGGTCGCATTGCACTGTATCTCACTGATAAGCTGCCGCTGCTCGCTGCCGCCCGATCCACAGCAGGGGCCAACCCGGAGCCGATCGGCGAGCGCGAGCAGAAGCTGTTGACGGCGCTCGAATCCGGCGGAGCCAGTTTCTTCGATGCGCTACACCAGGCCGCTGGCGGCGGCTATCCCGGCGAGTCGATCGATGCGCTGTGGAGCCTTGTCTGGCGCGGACTTGTTACCAATGACTCGCTGCATCCGCTGCGCGCCTACACCGCCAGGCCCGAGACGTCGCGAACGCCGCGGCGCTTTCAAACCGGAGCCGTTTTCCGCTCCCGCCGCACCACGCCGCCGACTGCCCAGGGCAGATGGTCGCTGTTGCCTGTGAAGGCTGCTGGCTTCAGCCCGCACGTCACGAATCAGCCTTCGATACCAGGGGCTTCAGCC
>Ga0335080_10001655_pt1 | contig 21968 bp, 16 predicted proteins | sample Lox_Sample_34_FD_206720 | JGI IMG/M metagenome (GOLD analysis project Ga0335080, IMG submission 206720) | Soil microbial communities from Loxahatchee National Wildlife Refuge, Florida, United States - Lox_Sample_3.4 | ecosystem: Environmental > Terrestrial > Soil > Wetlands | place: USA...
CCTGCAGCTTGTCCACCTCCGACTGCTTCAGATCCGTCAGGAATACCCAGTACTTCCACATCAGCTCATCGGAGATGCTCATCAGCTTGCCGTACATCTCCCCAGGCGACTCGTTGATGCCGATCGCATTATTGAGAGACTTGCTCATCTTCTGCACACCGTCGGTTCCTTCGAGAATCGGTGTCATGAGGACGATCTGAGGCTTTTGTCCGTAGTGCCGCTGCAGTTCGCGGCCGCAGCCAAGGTTGAAGCGCTGGTCCGTACCGCCGAGTTCCACGTCGCACTCCAGCGCCACCGAGTCGTAGCCCTGCATTACCGGATACAGCAATTCGTGGAGGCTAATCGGCTGCTCGGCCTGAAATCGCTTGTGAAACTCGTCGCGCTCCAGCATTTGCGAAACCGTGAAATGCGCCGTCAGCCGGATCGTCCCCTCGTAGTCGAGCCTGCCCAGCCACTCGGAGTTGTAGCGAACTTCAGTCTTCTCCGGATCGAGAATCTTGAACACCTGCTCCTTGTAGGTCTCAGCGTTCGCGTCAATTTGCTCGCGCGTGAGCGGCTTGCGTGTCACATTCCGCCCTGTCGGGTCGCCGATCAGCGAAGTGAAATCGCCGATCAGGAAGATCACCGTATGCCCAAGCTGCTGAAAGTGGCGCAGCTTACGCATCAAAACCGTATGGCCCAGGTGCAGGTCCGGCGCCGTCGGATCGAAACCCGCCTTTACACGAAGGGGTTTGCCGGTTCTGCGGCTCTCTTCGAGGCGCTCGCGCAGATCAGCGACACGAATAATCTCTGCCGCACCCTTCTGCAGCAGGTCCATCTGCTCATCAACTGGAAGAAACGTACTCATCGTACTTCAGTATAAATTTTGCGCCGGATGGTCCAAGCAACACGGCTCCACGCGCCCTCTGACTCCGAGAGCCCTCTACCTTCTGAATGGGCGTGCGTACTGCTATGCTGTCTGCGTCGCCGACAAAAGGACCCTTTCGCATGACTCCCCGTCTCTGGCTGCCTGCCTTACTCATCGCTCCGCTCGTGCTTGCATCGGGAACCGCGCTCGAGGCCCAGCAGCCATCGTCCGCGCTCATCGTATCCGCACGCTGTCTGGCCTGTCACAATAATCTCAAAACGGCCAAAGGCCAGGACGTCTCCATCGGCATGGCGTGGAGCGCCAGCGTCATGGCCAACTCCGCGCGTGATCCGTACTGGCAAGGCAGCGTTCGCCGCGAAACGCTGGATCACCCTTCGGCCGCCTCCGCGATTCAGAACGAGTGCGCCTCCTGCCACATGCCGCTCCAACACTTTTCAGACAAGACTGCCGGCCACGACACAACTGTGTTCGCCATCCTTCCGCTTGAGACTCATCACGACGCGGAAGCCGCGGCGGATGGGGTTGGTTGCAGCGGGTGTCATCTCGCGCAGCCTGATGGACTCGGCACCCCGTCGTCGTTCAATGGCACACTGGTCTACGCTCCCGCGACGGCCTATGGTCCTTATCCGCCGACTTCGCGTGCAGTTGCAATTCATACCGCCGGCATGAAGTTCAACACCGTTCAGGGCGATCACCTGCGCCAGGCAGCGTTCTGCGGTTCCTGCCATACGCTCTACACCAGCACGCTCGACGCCTCCGGCAAGCCCGCCGGTCGCTTTCCTGAGCAGATGCCGTATCTCGAGTGGCAGCACAGCGACTATCACGACAAGCAAACCTGCCAGCAGTGTCACATGCCTGCCGTCGATGAGCCAGCTCCTGTTGCCACGCTCGGCAGCCCGCCGCACGATGATGTCCGCATGCACTCGTTCACAGGCGCCAACTTCTTCCTGCAGGAAATGTTGAACGCGCACCACGACGAGCTCGCCGTTTCCGCCGCACCCGCAGCGCTTACATCTGCTGCCGATGGAACCCGCGCCTACCTACTGTCAAAGGCCGCACGTGTCGCCGTCAGCAATGCCGTTCTCTCCAGCGGACGCATTACCTTCGCCGTCACGGTGCAGAACCTCAGCGGACACAAGCTCCCCACGGCCTACCCATCGCGTCGCGCATGGCTTCACGTTACCATCGCCGACTCGTCCGGCAAGGTTGTCTTCGAATCCGGCAAGCTTAATGCGGACGGCTCTATTGTCGGGAATCTTAACGACGCGGATCCATCGAGCTACTCGCCGCATTACGTTACCATCACCAAGCCCGACGAGGTGCAGATCTTCGAGCCCATCCTTGGCGACAGCCAGGGACACGTCACCACTGCCCTCCTGAGCGCGACTCAATACCTCAAAGACAACCGAATTCTCCCAACAGGCTTCGACAAGCGTTCTGCTCCACCCGACATCGCCGTCCACGGCGAGGCTGCGTCTGATGCTGCATTCACCGCAGGCAATGCCACCACGCGCTACGAGATCCCCAGCACAACCACCGGACACTTCCAGATCAAGGCCGAGCTGCTCTATCAGCCTGTCGGCTTTCGCTGGGCACACAATCTCGCGTCCTACAAGGCTTCGGAAACCCAGAGCTTCGTCTCTTATTACGAAAGCGCGGCAAGCAAATCCGCCATCACACTTGCCGAAACGACTGCATCGTTCTGACTTGTGATTGCCTTGATCGGAGCCGCCACGCTCCGGTCACGACAGAGAGCGGAATCGGCACTGTGAATCCGCTGTTAATCCACAGAAAACTCTGCAACCTGCCCAATTCGCTTACATCCAACGCCAAGGAGAGGCTTCCCCATGCCAACAGTGAAGGGCCGTGCCATGCAGGTGCCCGCCGCCGGCGGAGCGTTCCAACTCGTCGAAAAGGAATTCGCCGATCCCGGTCCGGGTCACGTCCGCATTCGCGTCCACGCCTGCGGCGTCTGCCACTCGGACTCGCTCACCAAGGAAGGCCATTGGCCCGGCGTCCACTTTCCGCGCGTGCCTGGGCACGAGATTGCTGGCATCATCGACGCAGTCGGCCCGGACGTTTCGCTTTTCAAACCCGGCCAGCGTGTCGGACTGGGCTGGCATGGCGGACACTGCAACTACTGTCCGCCGTGTCGTCGCGGCGACTTCATTCTCTGCGAAAACCAGCCAATCAGCGGTATCAACTACGACGGCGGCTATGCGGACTATGTGATCGCACCCGCCAACGCGGTTGCCTTCATGGCTCCCGAACTTGACGATAACGATGCCGCGCCGCTGCTCTGTGCCGGCGTGACCACGTTCAACTCGCTGCGCAACTCCGGCGCCCGTGCCGGCGACACGGTTGCAATCCTCGGCATTGGTGGCCTCGGACACCTCGCCATCCAATACGCGGCCAGGAGCGGTTACCGAACCGTCGCAGTCGCGCGCGGCCAAGATAAGGGCCCACTTGCGAAGCAACTTGGCGCGCATGTCTACATCGACTCCACCACGCAGGACCCCGCGAAGGAACTGCAGAAGATCGGCGGCGCCAACATCATCCTGTCTACGGTCACAAGCGCCAAGGCCCTGGAGTGGACGATCGATGGCCTTGCGCCCGGCGGCAAGCTCATCGTCGTCGGCGCGCCTGATGGTCCGGTCGTCGTCAACCCATTCCCGCTGCTTCTCGGCCGCCGCACTGTTGCCGGCTGGCCCTCAGGAACCGGCATGGACTCTGAAGACACGCTCAAGTTCAGCGCGCTCACCGGTGTCAAATCCATGAACGAGGTATATCCGCTGGAAAAGGCAGAAGAAGCTTATCAGCGCATGATGTCCGGCAAAGCGCGCTTCCGGGTCGTGCTGCAAATCAGCTCCTAGCCATCACCGTCAGCCTTCAGCCGGCCAAAGCTGAGGGCTGACGGCTGACGGCTTGCGATACAATCATCTTCATGCAGCACATGCTCCATCCCGCCGCTTCCGCGTTCGCCGCCAGTGCTGCGGCTTCGGCCGCGTAGACTTCTGCCCCACCTCATCCAATCCAGAGAAGCAGTTCCACATCAGGTCCCTCAGTAACCGGATCGCGCGCACTGTTCACTGTGCGGTGTCCACTCGCACTTACACTGGAGTCACCATGGAAGAGTTCAGCCGTATTCAGCGTCTGCCGCCTTACGTCTTCAACATCACCGGCGAGATGAAGGTTGCCGCGCGCCGCCGCGGTGAAGACATCATCGACTTTGGGATGGGCAATCCCGATGGAGCGACACCGAAGCACATCGTGGACAAGATGATCGAGGCAGCGCAGAAGCCTGTCACGCACCGCTATTCCGTCTCCAAAGGAATCCCGCGGCTGCGCAAGGCGATATGCAACTGGTACAAGGCTCGCTATGATGTGGATCTCGATCCGAACAGCGAGGCCATCGTTACGATCGGTTCGAAGGAAGGGATCGCGCATCTATGCCTTGCGATCCTGGACTCGCGCGACACCGTTCTGGTGCCGAATCCAAGCTACCCGATTCACATTTACGGGCCGGTGATCGCGGGAGCGCACGTGGTGAGCGTGCCGGTGCAGGACCAGGAGCAGTTTCTTAAGCAATTGGAGGAACTGATTCCGCGGATGACGCCTCGTCCGAAGGCGCTGATCGTGAACTTCCCCGCGAATCCGACGACGCAGACGGTGGAGTTGCCATTCTTTGCGCGGCTGGTAGAGATGGCACGCGAATACGGCTTCCATCTGATCCATGACCTTGCCTACGCCGATCTCGGCTTCGATGGCTACAAGCCGCCGAGCGTGCTGCAGGTTCCGGGCGCGAAAGATGTGGCGGTCGAGTTCTTCACACTGTCGAAGAGCTACAACATGCCGGGCTGGCGCGTTGGGTTCATGGTGGGCAATCCTGTGCTTGTGAATGCGCTTGCGCGGTTGAAGAGCTATTTTGACTACGGAACGTTCACGCCGATCCAGGTGGCTTCGATTCTTGCGCTCGAAGGGCCGCAGGAGTGCGTGGCGGAGATCCGCGAGAATTACCAGAGCCGTCGCGATGTGTTGATTGAAGGACTGAACCGCGCCGGATGGTCTGTGGCGTCACCGAAGGCAACGATGTTTGTGTGGGCGCAGATTCCGGAGGCCTATCGGAAGCTGGGTTCACTCGAGTTTTCGAAACTGCTGCTGAACGAGGCGAAGGTTGCGGTTTCGCCGGGGATCGGGTTTGGCGATTACGGCGACGGACATGTGCGGTTCTCGTTGATCGAGAACGAGGAACGGACGCGGCAGGCGATTCGCGGAATCAAGGCGATGCTGGCGAAGAGCGCGGTTGCGGTTTGATGTGCAACTGGCGATGAGTTTGAGGTTCGTGTTTTCCCACTCAAGCCGCAGAAAGCGCGGCTTGAATGGGGCACCCGGCGCCTCAATTCGTCCTTGACAACGCCTTCTTCCTTATCGAGGGGCACCCGATGGTATAGAGCGGTGATCTGCTCCTGTTGCGGTTCGTGCTTTCTACCCTTGCTTCGCATCAAGGATGGGGCACCCGAAGTTCGTGTTTGCGGTGCATTATCTGGCGGCGACTGCCTGGCATGCCGATTCGAAATCCTGATAGCTGGACCAGCGCAGGGTTGCGGTGGCGTTGTCGATGAAGGGGCCGGTGTTCAGCTTAATGCCTTGCTCATTCGGGCGGTCCAGCACCAGTTCCTGGTTGCGCCAGTTTCCGGCGAGATCGAAGAAGCCGCGATGCTGGTAGTTGATGGAGAAAGGCCTTCTCCACTCGAGGAGACGAAAGCTGAGAAGGCTGTTGGCATCGCTCGTGTAGCCGCCGAACATCGTGCCGCTCAAGTTCATTCGCTCGATCTGGCCGGGCGCGATGCAGAGCCATCCATTGCCGTCGAGGTCCGCGCTCCAGCCCTTTCCTTCGCGGCGTCCGCCGTTGTGACGGCCCGGTCTGCCCGGGAAGAAAGAGATGTAGAGCGGATAGGTTTTGCCGTCCTTCGATTGGAGCGTTCCTGATCCGTGCCACCAGAGCAGGGGCGTCGAGCGACCGCCGATGTGCAGCGCCCATGGATTCAATGCCATGGTCAGCAAGTAGACAAACGCGGTTGCGGCCGCCGCAAACAGGACCAGCTTCGTCAAGCAGCCGCTGAGAAGTCCTAGACAACTGCGCCGTGGTCGCATGGGCCTGAGTATATCCTCGTCTGGTCGGAGGTCAGGGGTCAGGTTGCGGCTCCGAGGCCGGACCAGACTTGCTGGTGGAAGAGTTTGTCCCTTTGCTGGGCAAAGCAGAGAGCAACCAATGTGTGTTCGTTGTTTCCCGCCCAAGCCGCAGTGAATAGCGTGGCAGGTTGAGCATTCGGGTTGCGGCTTGGATGGGGCACCCGGGGCTTTTCAGTTCAGCGCACTGGACAACTTGTTGGAACGCCAGCTCCATGTTCACTCTTCACCACAGCGCCCGTAGGACCGTACGTGAGAACTGTGCCTTCCCATTCGCCGAAATCGATTGCCGGCTCGCCGTAGTAGGCCTGAGTAGCCGTCGAGGCTCGAACGAAGGTTCCTGTAATCTGAGCCAGGCGGGAACACAGCACGTTACCGTCTCCTTCTCTCCCCTCGAACCCTGGCGTGATGTAAGCCGCCCCGCACGCAAGCAAATCGATACCTTTCAGCAACCCGTGAATCAGTCCAAACCGGTTCAGCGTTCCCAGGGTTATGTTTTCTCTGCAAAACAATACCCCTCCCCCTCCCTGGCTGTAGCTGATCGATTCCGCGACTGTTCGCGAACCGGTCGCGAGCGGCAGATGATTCGCGACCGCGGTCTCGAATCCATGGGCTGCAATTCTGAGATAGACGTCGCCGCCATACGCTTCAGATCTGCTTTTGGTCCACGCAACCGGCCAATCGATAGGGGTGTTCTCGTCGACTTCCAGAACCTCGTTGCCACGCGGCTTGCCGCCCAGCAGACGAACATCGCGAATGATCAACTCCTGCATTCCGGCGCCCTCCACAGGCAGAATCGTATTGCAGAATCGATGCGGTGCTCAAGATAAATTCCGATCCCGACGGACGGATCGCCGCGACGTGACATCACCCAAATTCCGGCGGGTGCCCAGGTCTCAGAAGCGAGACCGGGGCACCCGGAACGCGGCTTACGGCACGACTGAAGTCGTGCCCTGGCACTTCGTGTCTTCGCGATGCGCGTGCACGGTGCTTGACGAGCTGGCGGCAGCCTGACGAGACGCGCGCTCTTTTTCGCGGCGGCGCAGTGCCTGCATGAACTGGCGATGGATTTCAGCCTCGTCCATGTAGCCTTCTGATTCGTCTTCGTTATCCTGTTCTTCGTCAGAATCGTCCTCTTCCTCGTCATCGTCGCCGGAGTCGTCGTCGTTGTCCTCGTCCTCCTCTTCTTCTTCGGCGAGTTGCTGTTCGAGTTCTTCGACTTCATCTTCGTACTTTTCGAAGATCCTGCAGGTGTCGCGGGAGGAGCATTGCAGGCAGTCGCGGGGTGGTTCGCAGGTGGTGGCTTCTTCAGCGAGATCTTCGCCCAGTTCGTCACAGGTGATGGAGCGGACGGCGGAGGGATTCTCGTGGGTGGATGTTTTCATCGCGATCTGGGTAGCGATCTGGAGACCGTAGAGATACATTCCGGCCTGGCGGCGGTCGATGCGGGTGTGCGAGAAGGCGGCAAGGACTTCCATGAGGGCGATCTGGATGCCGTTGAGGTCTTCGAGGGAGGGGAGTATGAGAGGCTCCTTTTCAACGGAGGCGGCGCCGCTCGAGAAGCGGCGGAGGCCGGAGTGGAAGTAACAGAAGGGACGGTTGCGGAGAGCGGGTGCTTTGCATTTGAGGCCGCTGGGAAGGATGTGTCTGCATTCGATAAACATGATGGCTCCTTAGGTTAGTGGTCTGGACAGAGGACAGTGGTACCCCTCCCCCCGGGGGTTTTTGGCAAATTCCTCATAAATCGAGGGTTACTGAGTGGGGTGGCGGTAAATTCCTCTTGTGATTTGAGTTATTGGTAAACTCCTGTTGAGAAAGCGGTTAGGTCGTGGTCTCTATCCAAATCGCGCGTGCTTTCCCACCCTTGCTTCGCAAGGATGGGGCACCCGAGGTTCGTGCATTCCCACCCTTGCTCCGCAAGGATGGGGCACCCGGGGTTCGTGCTTTCCCACCCTTGCTCTGCAAGGATGGGGCACCCGGGGTTCGTGCATTCCCACCCTTGCTCCGCAAGGATGGGGCACCCGGGTTCGTGCTTGATCATGATTGTTTTTCGGTATTGGTTTGGTTGTTCACGGTGAACAGAAAGGGGCGCGAAGTACGCGCCCCTGAGATAGTGATCGATTCGAGATCAATTCTGCGCTGAGGAGGGGAAATTACCTGCAATTTGGAGAAAATTATTTGCGCTGCGGAATGAGGGAGTTAGGACGATTCGGCGGGATTGAAGGGATTGACACGAAGCGAGACGAGCTTGCCGCATTTTTCTTGAGAGAGGTGCGTCGCACCGCGGTGATTTGGAATTACATTTAAATAGAAATCCACAAAGACCAGCCGAGCATTTTTGCCGGCGGGGATTCTGTCGAAAGGGAAGTTGATGGAAAATTCCTCCCCGGCCGCGAGCCGGCACGTTGTATTTCCGGTCGTTTTGGTGATTTGCCTGATGGTGGCGGCGGGATCGCTGCATGCGCAATCCACGTTTGGGTCGATTCTGGGGACGGTGCGGGATGCAAGCGGGGCGGCGATCCAGGGAGCGCAGGTAACGCTGACGAACCTGGGTACATCGGCGGTGCGGACGGAGACGACGGACGGGGACGGGAATTACGCGTTCCGGAATATTGACGTGGCTGTGTACGAGGTATCGTTCGGGGCGCAGGGATTTCAATCGCAGACGTTCAAGGAGATTTCAGTGACGGCGCGGGAGACGCGGCGCGCGGATGCCGTGCTGCGCGTGAACGGGGATATTCAAACGGTAGTGGTGGATTCAAGCGCGGCGGTACCGGTCATCCAGACGGATACATCGAACCTGGCGGAGACGAAGGTGGGCGAGGAACTGGTCAGCCTGCCGGTGGCGATCTATTCACGATCGACGGGATCGACGAGCCCGATTTCGACACTGACGACCGAGGCCGGCGTGCAGACGGACGATACGGGAAACCTAGCGGTGCTGGGGACGACGGCAGCGCTGCTGAGTGTGACGATCGATGGGATTTCTTCTGTGGGGGTGGAGTACTCGGGGCCAGTGAACGAGATGTTTCCTTCGTTCAACTCGATTGAAGAGATCAGGGTGAGCGAGTCGAACAACAACGCGGAGTTCTCGGGCGTGGCGGACATCACGACGGTGTCGAAGGCGGGGACGCTGCACTATCACGGCGGAGTTTTTGAGAATTTCGAGAACACGGTGCTGAACGCGAACGACCCGTTTGCGCTGGAGAAGCCGAAGATTATCATGAATGACTTCGGCGGGACGCTGGGCGGGCCTCTGAAGCTGAAGCCGCTTTTCAGTAAGCAGAGCCCGGGGTTCTTCTTTATCAGCTATGAAGGTTTGCGCCTGCCGCGCGAAACGCCGATGCTGCTGAGTGTTCCGTCGATGGACATGCGCAACGGGAATCTGACGGACTACCTGGCGGGGCAGGGCGTGGGAGGGATCTACGAGCCGGATGGAGTGACGCCGATTGATCCGGCGAATGTTCCAGTGAGCGAGATTTCGGCGAATCTGCTGGAGCACCTGATGCCGGTGCCGAACTACGGCGATCCGACATCGTATGCGAACAACTTCCAGATGAATTTTCCGTCGCCTATTTCGTCGAATCAGGGCGATGTGCGGATCGACAAGAACATTTCGCAGAAGCAGTCGCTGTTTGCGCGGTTTTCGTACAAGAACCGGCAGGTGGTGACGGCGCCGTCGGCGACATGCGTGTATACGTATTGCGCGGAGGCGGGGAGTCCGCTCCAGGGCGGGTACGACACACCGGAGATTGACGAGGGTTTGACGTTCGCGCATAACTACGTGATCACGCCATCGCTGCTGAACGAATTTCGCGCGGGGTACAACGACCAGCATACGTCGGAGACGCAGTCTTATTCGACGACGGAGTTGCTGGAGCAGACGGGGCTGGTGGTTCCGCAGCCGAGTACGAAGTACTCGGAGGCGCCGCAGGTGCTGATCAACGGATTCATGTCGACGGGCGCGGGGAATCCGGGGACGCAGCGGGGGCAGATCATCGAGGCGCTGGATAACCTGACGTGGACGAAGGGAAAGCACGCGTTCAAGTTCGGCGGGGATTTCAAGCGGCTGTCGGACCACGACGACAACGTATTTGGGAATTACCGGTCGGGGTGGTACGTGTTCGATGGGTCGTCGAGCGTGGGGACGGCGATTGGAGATCCTTACACTGCGTTTCTGCTGGGGTATCCGGATTGGACGCAGGTGAGCACGACGAATAACGACGTGATGAACGGGCTGGGCTATTCGTACGCGTTCTACGCGCAGGACGACTGGAAGGTGACACCGAATCTGACGCTGAACCTGGGGCTGCGGTATGAGGTGCATCCGCCGTTGAAGGAGACGGATGCGAATACAGCGGCGTTTATGCCGGACTGGACCGGGACGGGCACGGACGGCTCGACGGCGGTGAATGGCGCGGTTGTGGTGTCGAATACGAAGGCGCTAGCGAATGCGTCACAGGACCTGCTGGCGGCGATTGCGCCGACGCCGATTTTGACGGCGCAGCAGGCAGGGATTCCTTCGGCGCTGCGGTATACAGATCACTCGGATGTGGGGCCGCGGATCGGATTTGCCTGGCGGCCGTTCGGGAAAGACAAGACGGTGCTTCGCGGTGGATGGGGACGGTTTATTCAATCGCCGCTGGGATTCTCGCTGGTGTCGGGTTGGGCGGTGGCGCAGAGTTACGTGGGCACGTACAACCAGGACTACCAGGAAGACGGAGCAACACCGCTGCTGAATTTTGGGGATCCCTTCAATTCGACGGCGGCGGATTCGTATGGGACGGCGGGATTCTATTACGCGTTTCCGATTCACTATCACGACCCGAAGGTGCAGCAGTGGAACCTGACGCTGGAGCAGGATCTTGGGCACAGTATGGGGTTGAGGTTGTCGTACAGCGGGAGCCATGGATCGGACCTGGAGGCGATGGTGGATCTGAACCAGGTGGAGCCGAACACGGTGGGGTACGACGCGGCGCAGGACTCGAGGCCGTATCCAGCGTGGAGCATTGTGCAGAGCGTGACGAACCTGGCGGAGAGCAACTACAACAGCGGGACGGTGGATGTGTCGCGGCGCAGCGGGAAGGGCGTTACGTTTGATGCGAGCTACACGTGGACGCGGGACTTGTCGAATGCGGCGGGGCTGGCGCCGAGTGCGTTTGCGGTGGCGGGCGGCTCGTATTTGACGACGCGATTCAGCCCGGGGCTGGACTACGGGAACGTGATGTTTGACCGCAGGCACCGTTTCCTGGCGACGGGGCTGTACGATCTGCCGTTCGGCAAAGGACAGACGTGGTTGACGTCGGGCGGGGCGATGAACGGATTTGTGGGGGGATGGGCACTGGCCGGCGTGGTGGTGCTGCAGTCGGGGCCATTTTTGACGTCGTATCAGCAGTCGGTGGATCCGGCGAATACGAATATCCTGACAACGGTGGGGCAGGCGCGGCCGGATCAGGTGCAGAACGTGCCGGTGTATGCGCAGCAGCGGACTACGACGCAATGGTTGAATCCGGGGGCGTTTCCGTATATGAATCTGCAGACTCCCGATGGGATTGGGATTGGACGATTCGGGAATGCGCCGGTGGGCGGCGTGGTGGGACCGGGGACGGCGAACTTCTCGCTCTCAATGCTGAAGAATGTGGATCTGACGGAGAAGGCAAAGCTGCAGTTGAGCGTGGAGGCGGCGAACGTGTTCAACCACCGCAACTACGAGCCGCCGAACATGCAAGTGGATTCGTCGGGGTTCGGGTCGATCACGGCGCTGCAGACGGCTGAGGGAGCAGGGGCACGGAGTCTGCAACTGGCGGGGAGGATTGTGTTTTAAAGGCAGGGAACCGGGATTAGGGAACAGGGAAGAGGGAGGCCAGGGATGAGAGTCCCTGGCCTTTGTTATTGTGCCTGGGCCTGCGTGGTTGCTGGAGCCGTTGCTGCGACGAGCCTGGTTTCAGGGTTGACGGCCAGCCAGGCGAGGGCACCGGCGATGGCAACGATGGCGGCGGCGAGGAAGGCGGATGTCCAACCGAAGCGCTGGGCGAGCCATGGGGTGAGAGAGGCGGTGAGGGCGCCGCCGATCTGCGGACCTACGTTCATGACGGCGGAGACGACGCCTGCGTTGTGACCGGCGATGTCGGCGGTGACGGCCCAGTAGGAGCTTTGCGAGATGTAGAGGACACCGATACCGACGGCGAGGGTGAGGGCGGCGGCTGGGGCGCTGGAGACGCGGGGACCGACGATGAGGAATCCTGCAGTGAGAAGGAGCGAGAAGAAGCCGGGACCGCAGCGGCCGGCGCGGAGACCCCAGCGCGAGGAGATCCAGTCGCCGAGGACACCGCCGAGGAGGCAGAAGAGCGTGACGGCAATGAAGGGAAACATGGTGTAGAAAGCGCTTGCCTTGAGATCGAGGTGGCGGGCCTGCGCGAGGTAGAGGAAGAACCATCCGAGGAAGATCCAGGCAACATAGCCGAAGGTGAAGCAGGCAAAGGTAAGTGCGAGCACAGTGGGGCTGGTGAGGATCGTGCGCCAGGGGATCCCTGGCTTCGTGCAACTTTCTGGTTGCGGTTCTGGAATACCGGCGTGGATGGTGCGGAGTTCGCCGGGACTGACGAGAGGGTGTCGCTCGGGCGTGTCGCGTGCGATGAAGAACCAGGCGATGCCGGCGATGACACCGACGGCGGCGCTGAACCAGAATGCAGATCGCCAACCGTGGACGGCCATGATGGCGGTGAGCAGGGGCGGGGTGAGTCCGGCGCCGATGCCGATACCGGCGAAGATGACGCCATTGACGGTGCCGCGTTCGGGGACGGGGATCCAGTGGGCGACGAACTGGTTGGATGCCGGATAAATGATGGCTTCGCCGATGCCAAGGGAGAGACGGACGGCGATGAGCAGGGCGAGAGCGTGGGGCATTGCCGGAGGGACGAGTGCGGTGGCGAGCGTGAATGCACCCCACCACAGGACCGCAAGGGTGAGGGCACGACGCGGACCGAGGCGGACGGCGATCCATCCGGCGAGTACCTGCGAGAGGGCATAGCCGACGAGAAATGCGCTGATGACCCAGCCGAGCTGGACGTTGTCGAGGGCGAATTCGCTGAGGATGTGGGGGCCGGCGATGGTGATGTTGGTGCGATCGAGGAAGGCGATGGCGCTGAGGAGGAAGAGGCAGAAGACGAGGACGGCGCGGATTGGGAGTTTGGCCATCGTGTCAAGAGTAGCTGATTTGCAACAGTGGACCGTGGACAGTGAACAGGTGAGCATCTTGCTGGAAGGCTGCGGACGAGAGTCTCCTGCTCTTTGCCGGTGCGAAAGATGTGGATGTGGAAGGGAGGAAATCGGCTCAATTTTTGTGTAAAAATTCGCATTTTGAGAATGGGTGTTTGGGGCAAAAACACGGGTGATTGGATCAAGCGGGCGACAAAGAACAGGAGCAGAGTAGAGGCTGATCAACCTTCGATCAAATTCGAAAAAAGACGAGAGTGAAACGAAATGAAAATGAAAGCCGCGGTTTCCCCGCTGATGAATCAGGTGAAGACACGCATGGTGTTCTTCGCAGGCGCAGCTGCAGTGGCGCTTGGAATGACGTTGATGGCGCCGAATGCATCGGCACAGAATGAAGCATCACAGGCGACAATTCCGTTTGCCTTCACAGTCAACCACGAGGTGTTTCCGGCAGGTCACTACCGGGTGGTGATGGAAGCGCAGAACTACCTCAGGCTGATGAGCTTCGAGAATGGTGATTCGGTTGGGTTTGTCGTTCAGACGTCTCGGAGCATCGAGAATTCTCCCAAGAACAACCTCGAGTTTGTACGTGACGAAGATTCAGGATACCAACTGACCAGGGTTCGATTTGGCCAGGGAGCCGTGCAGACCGAAGCTGCGTTGCAATCGAAGCTCGAGCGTGAGATCGCGAAGAATGCGAAGGACGCACGAGTGAGCATTTCGACGAGGTAACGCAGATTGTGAACTGGAAGGCCGGAATCCGGATGGATTCCGGCTTTTTCGTTATTTGCACGAGAGCTTACCTTGTGTGGAGTTTGCAAGAGGATGGCAGAGGCGCAGACACCTCGGCTCTTGTCATTCGGATGAGTTCTTTTCCCAGTCGTGGCGTAGGCGTTCGGCGCAGGTTTGCGCGAGGGTTTTGACGACGTCCTCGGGGACGTTGCCCTTGTGTTGCGATGCATAGTCGCCGGACCAGAGGAGTTGTTTGCCGTCGAGCGATTTGAGCTGGAGCGTGGCGCGGGCGGAGGCGTAGTCGCTGTGAGCTTCTGAGGAGAAGGTGCCGGTGAGCGTGGCGTCGGCGTAGGCTGAGACGACTTCGAAGTCGTTTGCGCGGAGAGCGTCCTCGAGGAGCGAGCGGAAGCGGGTGGCGTCTGCGCTAGAGCCGAGGGAGGCTATGCGGATTTTGCGGACCTGGTGGAGGGCGGGGTCAGACTGCGCGAGGGCGGCGATGGGGAGGATCAGCGCTAGGGCGAGCAGGAAGGTGGTGCGGCGGCGCATGGGTGGGATTGTAGCGCGATGTTGCACTGACAGGATCACACAATGATCAGAATTGGGTTGTGCATCGTGGCTGCGGTTCTGTGCACCTCTACTTAATGCCCAAGCGCGAGGGACCAGGGGCACACGGCTGAGTGACAACTGCAGATCCTTCGACTCACCACCCCCAAGCTCTGCCGCAAAGAGCACAAATCGCTCTTTGGGGACCCCATGAAGAAAGCGCTTGGGGCCCCGTTCGCTCTGGATGACAGCGTGTCCTGGGTTCTGGGAGTCGCACTGCCAAGCCGGAAGTAATTTCTCCCAGAGGCTGAAGCCTCTCATTTTCTCTGTTCGTTTCGGCACGACTGAAAGTCGCGCCCTGATACAAAGCTCGATGCGCAAGCCCATCCCTGGTCCCCAAATGTTAGGGACCAGGGGCACCCGTCAAGAGAATCAACATGACGAGCTTTGTTGCTTGTGCGATCTACTTCGTGGATTCGGTGATGGGGGTGATGTGGTCGATGGCGGGGGCGGGGATGTGTTCGACTTTGCCGTCGGGCCAGTGGATTTCAATGTCGTCGATCTTGGTGGCAGTGCCGAGGCCGAAGTGGAGGCGGGGGTCGTTGTTGGAGAGATAGCTGCCGCCGCTGATGACGTCGCCGCGCTGCTTGAGACCGTTGGCGGTGACGTAGACGGTTGTGCCGGTGGCGTCGCGCGGAGACTTGCCGCTGCCGGTGAGTTTGAGCTCGATCCAATGGTTGTGGTCGTCGCTGACGTTGCGGAGGAGGACGGGGTGGTCATCGATGACGTTGATGACTACGTCGATTTTGCCGTCGTTGAAGAGATCGCCGACGGCCATGCCGCGGCCGGCAATGACGTCGGCGAGTCCTGTACCTTCAACGGCCGGGACGTTCTCGAATGATTTGCCCTGGAGGTTGTGGAAGAGCATGGGCCGCTCTTTCCAGCTTGTTCCCCAGTTGTACTTATCGGCCTGCGGGTAGACGTGACCGTCGGACATCATGAGGTCTTTCCAGCCGTCGTTGTCGTAATCGAAGAAGGCGTCGCCGAAGCTAAGGAAGGGGACGGTGATTTCGCCGAGGCCGAAATGGTAGCTGATGTCAGTGAAGTTGGCGTCGCCCTCGTTGCGGTAGAGGGGCTTGTAGTCGTCGGAGAACGTGGTGTTGAAGACGTCGAGCATGCCGTTGTTCTGGAAATCGCCAACGGCGATGCCCATGGAAGCGGTTTCGCGGCCGGCCTCGTTGAGCGCGTAGCCGGAGGCGTAGCTGACGTCTTCGAAGGAGCCGTCGCCCTTGTTGATGTAGAGGTAGTTGGGGGTGGAGTCGTTGCCGACGAGGAGGTCGGGTTTACCGTCGTTATTGATGTCGACGAAGACGGCGCCGAGGCCGTAGTAGCCTGGCTTGTCTGCGACGCCGGCTTTGTCGCTGACATCCGTAAAGGTGCCATCGCCGTTGTTTTTGAAGAGATGGTCGGGCTCGCCTTTGAGGCCGCGCGGACCGCAGGCTGTGGGCTCGCCACGGAAGGTGCAGAAGGAGTTGGTTGAGCCGCCCTCGCCACCCCTGGCGGGGGGATTGTTCCAATCCCAGTGAAGATAGCCGGCGACGAAGAGATCGAGGAGACCGTCGCCGTCGTAGTCGCCCCAGGTGACTCCGGTTGACCAGTTGGCGAGCTGAACCCCGGCTTTTTCGGCTATGTCAGTAAATGTGCCGTTTTTGTTGTTGTGGTAGAGGCGGTTGGGGCCGAAGTTGGAGACATAGAGGTCGGGGTAGCCCTCGTTGTCGTAGTCGGCTACCGCGCAGCCGAATCCCCAGCGATCGTTCTGCACGCCTGCTTTGGCGGAGACGTCAGTAAAGGTGCCGTCGTGGTTGTTATGGAAGAGAGCGGCGTGCGGGGGGGTGGCTTTGCCGGTGAGGGCTTCGAGGGTGGAGCCGTTGACGACGTAGATGTCGAGCCAGCCGTCGTTGTCGTAGTCGAAGAGGCAGACGCCGGAGCCCTTGGTTTCGATGATGTAGTCCTTGGCGGGCGAGCCCATCTTGTGTGTCCACTTCGTGAGGCCGGCTTTTCCAGAGATGTCCTGGAAGACGATGGGGCCGGATTTGACGAATCCGCCGGCGGTGATGACGCGATGCTCCGAGTCGAGCTGGACGGCGTGGTTGGACTCGATCTGGTGGGCGGAGTCGGGGCCCTGCGTGGGCTTTTCTTGAGAGAGGACCAGGGGAGAAATGACCGCCGCAAGCAGGGCGGAAAAACTCAGCGCACGAAATGCCGGGAACATGGGGCAAGTATACGGGGAGGCGGGTGGTGCGAGCACTCAACCGAAGGGTGGAAGTGGATGTAACGCAGGTTGCCGGCTTCGGATGATCGACTTCAAACAAGGATCGGTCTAGTCGAGGGGGCACCAGCAGTCAGGAAGACCCCCTCGGTTCCAATCTATTGCTTCAGTCCATCGCGGTAGGCCATCGCTTCGAGCTCGACGCGAATTGCGTCCTCAACAGGAACGACCGGTCGTGCCTCGAACGTAAACGCCGGAAGCATGGAGCAGAACTTGTGTACCGTCAACAGATCGTCGCAGTCCACCAGCATGTACCCGCCCCCAATCTCCCACGCGGATAACAAACGTTTCGATTTTGAAGTTGGCGGGAGCCTTCCAGGGACGGAAGACCTCAAGGATTCGCTTTTGGGCATTCTCGTATTCGAGAGGCGACCCCTGGGGCGTTCAAACCAACTCAGCATATACTTCATCGATTTCCCTCCTGTTTCTGAGTAGAGATGTGGCACGAGTGTACAGGAGAGTCGGCTCGCAACCGCCATCCATTGAAAGATTTCACTGGCTTGCGATGCGAGAAGAGCGCCCGTGCCGGCGAAAGCAGGAAGTAGTTTCTCAGGAATCAAAATTGAAACCTGCCAGCTATCACATCCGGAAGAGCATGGGTGGCGTATGATGGGCCAAATTTCAGCGAGTCCGGCAGCATCTTCCCTGCGTACAGCAATTACGCACTGCACGAACGCGGCAGAACCGAATTTCGAGCAAGGGGAGGCTGGTGCATGGCAGGTTTCGGCGATTCGTTCAAACAGATCCTCAGGAGGCTTGCACGTGCTCCTCTGTTCACGGCCATTACTCTCATCACGCTGGCGGTCGGCATTGGAGCCAATACTGTGGTGTTCAGCGTGGTGGAAGGCGTGCTTCTGAAGCCGCTGAGCTATCCCCACTCGGAGCAACTGGTCGGGGTCTGGTACCACGTGGACGGTATTCCCATCGAGAAGCTGCCCATGGCGCCGTTTCTCTATTTCATCGAGCGCGAACAGGGCAAAACGTTTGAGGATATCGGCGTATATAACTACGATGGGATGAACGTGACCGGGATCGGCGAGCCCGAACACGTGCTGGGTTTCGATGTGACGGATGGCACGCTACCTCTTCTGGGGGTCAAGCCGGTACTCGGTCGGTTGTTCACTAAGCGCGATGACACGGCTGGCGCGCCCCAAACCGTGGTGCTTTCTTACGGGTACTGGCGCCGGAAATTTGGCGGCAGCCAATCCGTGATTGGCCGATCCATTACAGTAGGCGGGAAATCGCGTGAAGTGATCGGCGTGCTGCCGAAGGATTTTCATTTCCTGGACAGCGAAGACGCGGCGCTTTATTTGCCGATGCAGTGGGACCGCAGCAAGACCAAGTTGGGCAACTTCAGTTACGAGGGCATCGCGCGCCTGAAGCCCGGAGTTACGATCGCACAGGTGAAGGCGGATATGAGCCGCCTGCTGCCCATTGCGATAAGGAGTTTTCCCGCACCCGATGGGTTTCCCCTCAGCCTGTTTGAAAAGATCCAGATGCAGCCGGTTCCGCGGCCTTTGAAACAGGACGTGATCGGCGATGTGGGGAACGTTCTGTGGGTGTTGATGGGCTCCATCGGGGTGGTGCTGTTGGTGGCCTGCGCGAATGTGGCCAACCTGCTGCTGGTGCGCGTGGAAGGACGCCGCCAGGAATTGGCGATTCGCACCGCGCTGGGCGCCGGTCGCTGGAACATCATGGCGGGGCTGTTGTACGAGAGCCTGGTTCTGGGATTCGCGGGAAGCGTGATCGGACTGGCCATTGCGTACGGAGGACTGCGCGCCCTGATCGGGCTCAAACCCACCGGCCTGCCGCGACTTAATGAGATTGGCATCGACGGGACGGTGCTGCTCTTCACGCTGGGCGTCGCGCTCTTTGTCAGCGTTGTCATTGGCCTGATTCCGGTGATCAAGTACGCCGGCGTAGCCCTGCACAAGGAACTTCGTGAGGGCGGACGCTCCCTGAGCCAGGGTCGTGAACGTCACCGCGCGCGCAAGGCGCTAGTCGTGGTGCAGGTGGCTCTTGCCCTTGTCCTGCTGATTTGTTCCGGTTTGATGATTCATACGTTCCGCGCATTGATGCACGTGTCCCCGGGTTTCGCCGACCCGCAGTCGTTGCAGACATTTCATCTGTATATTCCGGAGTCGCGCATTCCCGATACCCAGCGTGGTCAGGTGGTGCGCCTCGAGCAGGCGATTGCGGATAAACTCGCCGCTATTCCGGGCGTCTCGGCGGTTAGTTTTGGCACGAATATTCCCTTTCAAGGGTATGGTTCCAACGACCCCGTTTTCTTGAAAGATAAGGTCTACAAGCCGGGTGAGCTTCCGCCGATCCGCCGGTTCAAATTCATCTCGCCGGGATTTCTTTCCACTCTGGGAACTCCCATCATCGCGGGCCGCGATCTGACCTGGGCGGAAACGTACGAAAAGAGACCGGTCGCGATCCTCTCAGAGAACCTGGCCAGGGAGTACTGGAAGAGCCCGGCAGCCGCAATTGGCCAGCAGATTCGTGTGGGCAGCACCGACGATTGGCGGGAAGTCATCGGAGTGGCCAGGGATGTGTATGACGACGGGGTGAGCAATCCACCGCCTTCCTCGGTCTATTGGCCGCTCTACCGGGATCGCTTCGAGGGTCAGCCCGAACAGGTGGAGCGGAATATCGGCTTTGTCATTCGCTCTCGGCGTGCCGGTTCTGCTGCCTTCATGAGTGAAGTGCAGAGGGCGGTCTGGTCGGTCGATTCTGATCTTGCCCTGGCAGATGCCTCCACGCTCGGCGCCTTGTATACCAAGTCGATGGCTCGGACTTCGTTCACGCTGGTGATGCTGTGCGTGGCCGGAAGCATGGCCCTGCTGCTTGGCATCGTTGGAATCTATGGCGTAATTTCGTACGCCGTGGCACAGCGGACGCGGGAGATCGGGATTCGGATGGCGATGGGCGCCGAGCGGCAGGCTCTGACAGCGTTGTTTGTGCGCCAAGGTCTGTGGCTCACCGGGATTGGGGTAGTTATCGGCCTGGTGACCGCCTTCCTTTCGGTGCGGCTGATGACCGCGCTGCTATTTAATGTGAGCGCTCTTGACCCGTGGTCCTACGGCATCGCTACGCTGTGCGTGGTCGGGATTGCGTGGATCGCGTCTTACCTGCCGTCTCGGCGGGCAGCGGTGGTGAATCCAGTGGATGCGCTGCGGGCCGAGTAGCTGCCATTCAGCGCAGTCTCCGTACTGGCGGACTCGGGGCAACTGGGAGAGATGCTACTGGGCGGGTTTTGCCGGCTCGGAGGGGGCGACGACCCAGCCGCCGTTGCTGTCTTTGACGACGGTGGCGGTAGCGGACTGGATCGAGGTATCCTTGCCGATTTTCGGGAAGGTTCTCATGGTTTCGGGGGTGCTGGCCCAAGAGGGGATGCCTTCAACCTCGTAGTGGTAGGTGACGTTGTACTGGGTGGGGTTGGAGGGGTCGTTGGGGATGGCGTCGACCACAGAGGTTACGTTGAAGTGGCCGAAGCAGAAGTTGCCGTAGCCGGGCTGGTTGGGGTCGGGCGTCCAGGCGGTGTGGCCTTTGTCGGAGAGGTCGTAGAGGTTCACGGGCTTCGAGCCGACGAGGAAACGCTTCTTTTCTTCAGGCGCGCGAGAGAGGAGGCCGGCATCAGTGAGGGTGTCGAAGTCGCGGGTTCTTTCGTCCTTTGCTGGATCTGCCTCGGCGGGCATCTTGACGGGCTCGGGCCAGATGCATTCGTGCTTGCCGGCATAAGAGTTGTTAAGGGCAGAGATGAACTGGGCCTTGTCGATTTCTTTCTTGCAGGCAGTCGAGAGAGCGGCGATAGCAGAAAGCAGGAGCAGGGATGCCAGGGTTTTGCGCATTTTGTTTTTCCTCTAGAGCTGTTGGATGCGGATTGCGAAATTCGTGAAGTCAGCCAAGACTCACGTCGAAGTACGCGGTTTCCCAGACCGCGTCATGGACGGGGCACCCCGGTTCTGTGGCTGGGTTAGTATACGCCGGGAACCTCAGGCGGCAATGCGGAAGCAGGTGTTGAGGAGGCCCTGGCGGCCATGGTGGAGACGGTGGCGGACATAAGGACCTCGAGCATGACGCGCTGGGCACGGGCCCAGACTGGGTGGGCGGGACAAGTGGGCTTGCGGTCGCAGTCCTTGCTGCCATTGAGGCAGACGTTGAGGCAGATGGGGCCGTCGATGGCTTCGATGACCTGGCGCATTGAGGCTTCGCGGCCATGGGGAAGAATGGCGAAGCCGCCTGCCTTTCCGCGGCGGGAGACGATGAGCTTGGCGCGGGCGAGGGACTGGAGGACTTTGGAGAGGAAGCTTTCGGGAGCTTCAGTTGCGAGGGCGAGATCGGGGAGGAGAGCCCGCTGTTCTTCTGGGAGAGTGGCGAGGTAGATCATGACGCGCACGGCGTAGTCGGCGCCGCGAGTGAGCTGCATGGAGGAGTTGCATTTTTCGTTGGGCGGGAGTGGCTGGGGGATGGGGTTCATGCGGCCTCCGCGTGCGGTCTCCATATCTGGACTAGTGAGGTCCAATTTCGCGAGTTGAGAGCAGGGTATCTGGTAAAGTCACGGGCGAATGTATCGGTTGTCACAGACCCTTGGTCTGAGGTCGGGATATTTCTGGGATGTCCGTTGAATTGGAGAAAAAGAGTCCGGAATTATCAAGTGTGGTTTTGAGTGACCACACAAAAGTAGCCCTCCCCTTTCCCACTGAGAGCCAAGGCCCGCCGCATGCGGGCCTTTGGTGTTAGAGGCAAGTGGTTTGCCATCCGGGTCATCAATAAGTGGCAAGATGAAGTGCGCGCCAATGAAGTTCTTGCTTTCCCACCCAAATCATAAGAGCGTTTTGACTGGGCCTCCGGGGCCCGGGCGCTCGCGAGATTATCGGGGAGTGGCGTAGGGCGGGACGATCACGCGTTCCGATGCTTTCGGGTCCTGGCCCCAGGGGTTGGCGTAGGGTTCACTATCGAGAAGGGTGAAGACGAAGAGGATGAGGCCGCCGATGAGCGGAATGAAGGCGATGAAGTACCACCAGCCGCTTCTGCCGATGTCGTGGAGGCGGCGGATCGTAACCGAGAGGGCGGGAATGAAGACGA
>Ga0335080_10001656_pt1 | contig 21965 bp, 22 predicted proteins | sample Lox_Sample_34_FD_206720 | JGI IMG/M metagenome (GOLD analysis project Ga0335080, IMG submission 206720) | Soil microbial communities from Loxahatchee National Wildlife Refuge, Florida, United States - Lox_Sample_3.4 | ecosystem: Environmental > Terrestrial > Soil > Wetlands | place: USA...
GATCGCCTCGAGCGCGGTCTGCGGATCCCGCCCCTTGTAACTCCTGATGAGCTTCACGATGATGAGATACAGCAGGAGGACCGACAGCGCGCTGGCGACCACGGAGATCAGGTTCATCCGGAGGCCGAGGTCTCCCGGGATCGGAAGCATGAAGAAGATGCGGCCGACCATGGAGAACAGGGGGCCTCCCGGCGGATGAGGCACCTCCAGCATGTATGCCGCCGCGGAAAGCTCGCCCGGATCCCAGAACGGCACGGAGGGCTGGACGGTCAGGAGGAACTGTGTCAGCGAAACGGCGAAAATGATGGCCGCAGTGATTCTGTGGGCGAGTCTGGTGTTCATGTGATAAGGGACAGTTAGTGGTTCCCGGACGGGGCAGGCTGAAACATGAATATACGAACGGACGGGCAAACTTGAAAGTCCGGCCCGCCCGAAGGGACTGAACCGACCCGCTCTTCTGGCTGATGCGCGGGGGGCTCCCGCCGGCGTATAATGGAGGGAAAAGGAGGAACACCATGGAATCACCTCTTGCAGCGTTTTCGCGGGAGCTCGCCCTCCTGGCGGAGCGCACCGGGGCTTCGGTCGTGGCTGTCCACGGGAGGCGGCACACGCATTCGAGCGGCGTCCACTGGCGCCGGGACCTCGTGGTCACCGCGGAGCACACGCTCCGGAGGGACGAGGACATCACCGTCACCGCCGGGTCCGGCGCCGAACTGGGGGCGACGCTCCTCGGACGCGATCCCGGAACCGACATCGCGCTCCTGAAGGTCGACGGGCTGGCCGCCCCCGTCATCGCTCCGGGCGGAACGCCGGCGCCCGCGGTGGGCGACCTGGCGCTCGTCGTCGGCCGCTCGCCCAACAGCGGGACAAACGCCAGCATGGGGATGCTCGGCGCCGTTTCCGGGCCCTGGCGCACGTGGCGCGGAGGTGAGCTGGATGCCTACATCAGGCTCGACGCAACGGTCTTCGCCGGATCATCCGGCGGCGCGGTCGTCGACTACAGGGGATCAGTGACCGGCATCGCAACGAGCGCACTCTCGCGCGTGGCGGGACTTGCGATCCCCGCATCGACGGTGAACCGCGTCGTGGACCAGCTCCTGGCGAAAGGGAGCGTCCCTCGCCCTTACCTGGGTGTGGGACTCCACGCGGTGGCGATGCCCGGGCAGTTCCGGGCGAAATTCGCCGCGGATCGAACGCACGGGATCATGGTCCTCGAAGTGGAGCAAGGCGGTCCCGCCGACAGGGGGGGAATTCTGGGCGGAGACATCGTGTTGGAAATCGAAGGAAAAACAGTCAGCTCGATTGAGGACGTGCAATCCGTGCTTGGATGGGAGACGGTGGGAAAATCCGTGCGGCTGAAACTCATACGCGGCGGGGAATTGAAAGAAGCGGCAATCACCGTGGGCGAGCGTTCGCGGGGAAGCGCGTCATGACGCTCCCGGAAGGCTTCGGCGCTACGGTGGAGCTGCTCCGCCGCTCGACGGTGATGATCACCCGGGAAGGCGACGGCGCCGGGTCCGGCGTCATTATCGACCGGGGGGGCTCGATCGCGACAAACGCGCACGTGATACGCACCTCCAGGCCCCGCGTCCAGCTCTGGGACGGTCGCGTGTTCGACGCTACGCTCCGCGCGCACGACCGTGCACGGGACCTCGCGCTCCTCTCCGTTGAAGCAGAGGGGCTCCAGGCTTCACCAATTGCCGCGGGTCCCCCTCCCCGGCCCGGGGAGATCGTGATCGCTGCGGGGAACCCGCTCGGATTCATCGGCGCCGTCACTGTCGGGAGTGTGCGCGGGACGGGAACGCTCCGCGGATTCGGCCAGTCTGTCTGGCTCCAGAGCGACGTCAGGCTCGCGCCGGGGAACTCCGGGGGCCCGCTCGCAGATACGTCGGGCGCCGTGGTCGGCCTGAACACAATGATTGCGGGACGCTTGTCGCTCGCGATCCCGGCCGACACGCTCCGTCGTTTCTTGAGCGCCGCCGCATCGCGCGCGATGATCGGCGTGACGGTCCATGGCCTCACCGTCGCGGTGGAGGGAGCCAGGCGCGCCGGGCTCCTCATACTCGAAATCGCCGCGGGGAGCCCGGCAGAGAACGCATCGCTCCTCCCGGGGGACATTGTTATCGGCGCAGACGGCATGCCTCTCGAGCAGGTCGATCTCGCCGCCGCGGCGGAGGCTCCCGGGAAGGTGCTTCGCCTTCAGTTTCTCCGCGGGGACCGCTCGCGCGTGCGAACGGCGACGATTCTCCTCGCAAACCCGCGCAGCAGGGCGGCATGATCCGCATACGCATCAGGGCGCTGACGCCCCTCGCCGCCTCCGGTCTGGAGCGGATGGTCGAATCGGACGCCGGAATGGCCGTGCTCGCCGGGGATGAAGACGGTGAGGAGCCGGACGTGGTGCTCGCCGAGGTGGACACGGAGTCCGGGACATCGCACGACGCCCCGGCGGAAGCCTCAGCGGGCGGCGCCCCGGTCGTCCTCCTCGCCGACGATCCGGCGGGGGAGTGGATCTCGGAGGCGCTCGCCTCCGGCGCCCGGGCCGTCCTTCCCCGCACGGTCACGGAGGGGGAGCTGACGGCCACACTGCGCGCCGCGGCCGCCGGGCTCATCGTTCTCCACCGCGAATCCGCGGCCATGCTTCCGGCGTTCAGGCCCGCCGACGCCGGGCCGGGTCCCGCCGGTGAACCGCTCACCAGACGAGAGGCGACAGTCCTCCGGACGATGGGAGAGGGGCTCGCCAACAAGGAGATCGCAGCGCGGCTCGGGATCTCAGAACACACTGTCAAATTCCACGTCGCCGCAATCCTCTCGAAGCTGGGCGCAACAAGCAGGACGGAAGCGGTGATACTTGCCGTGAGGCGGGGATTGCTAATGGTGTGAGCGAATGTATTCGTCAAGCCGGGCTACCGCTTCCGGGACGTTTCGGCGGCCGAGCCCGATCCTGAAATGGTTACCCGTGTCACCGAACAGCGTTCCGGGAAGGAGCAGGACGCCCGCCTTCGAGACGAGTTCGTCGCAGAAGGTGTCGACATCCCCTTCGAGCAGCCGCGGGAATGCCACGGGGCCGGCCCGGGGGGGCACCCAGGAGAATGTCCCGGCGTGGCGGGAGAAAAACTCCCCGGCCAGGGCGAGATTCGACGCGATGATCTCCCTGTTCCGGCCGGTGACGGCCTCCCTGTGGCGGAGCGCAACCTCCGCCAGGTACTCCCCCGGGGCGCCCGCGCAGATCGTCGTATAGTCCTTCATCCTCTCCATCTTCTCCAGTATCTCCCGGTCGTGCGTGGCAACCCAGCCGATTCTCAGACCGGGCAGACCGTAGGCTTTCGACATGACGCCGAGAGATATCGCCCGGGGGTAAATGTCGCATGCGGCAGGAAGCCGGTCGCCCCGGTCAAATTCCGATTCCCTGTAGACCTCGTCAGAAAAGAGAATGATCCCCGGCGCCGCCGCGATGCGGACAAGCTCGTCCAGCTCCCCCCGCGTCATCTGGTAGCCCGTGGGATTGTGGGGGAAATTCACGACGATCGCGCGCGTCTCCGGCCGGACCAGGCGGCGGAGCTCATCCAGCGCCGGGGCCCAGCCCTCCTCCTCGCGCGCCTGCCAGCGGGACACCTCGCACCCGGCCGAGAGCGCGATCTCGCTGAGCGACTGGTAGCAGGGGACGTGGACGACGATGTGATCCCCCTTCTTCAGGCACGCCCGCATGAAGAGGAACACACCCTCCTCGGCCCCGGCAAAGACGAGAACGTCGTCGGGCGCGATGGTGCCGTAGAGGCGGCCGATTTCCCGCCGGAGCGAGGGCGCGCCTTTCGTCTCCGTGTACCCCAGGCGCAGGCTGCTCAATCCCCTGTCCGCCCCCGGCTCGAGCGCGAGGATTTCGGCGACGGAGAGCGTCTCGCAATCGGACGCGCCCAGGACATATTCGGTGGTGAACTCGTACCGGGCAAAATACCTCTCCAGCGCGAAGGGAGCCATGTCCCGTTCACCCGGAGCCGGCGTGCGCGCGTCAGACCCCACGGAATATCGTCCCCTCGCGCTCGAACCACCGCGCGCAACCGAAGAGCGCGAGCCCGGCCAGGAGGACCAGCGAGGCGTACACTTCCAGGAGGAGGCCTGTGCCGATGGTCCCCGCGATGATTTCCTTCGTTGCCAGAGACACGTTGAGCACCGGGATGAGCGCCGTCACCGGGTCGAGCGCGATGCCGGGGAAGAGGCCCATCAGCACCGGGAGTATCACCACGATCGTCAGCGGGCTGATCATGCTCTGCGCCTCCTTGTACGATTTCGCGAAGACGGAAATCGAGAGGAGCACCGCGGCGAAGAACACCGTCAGGGGAACCAGCAGAGAGAGGACGAGCAACACCGTCTGGATATCCAGGATGCCCATGAACGCGCTCATCAGCTCCGGAGGCATCTGCGACATTCGTCGCAGCGCAACCAGGACGCCCAGGATGGACACGCAGGCGCTCAGGATTCCGGTGAGAACGACGACGGCGAATTTCCCGAGCAGGATCTGGAACCTGCTCACGGGAGCCGTGAGGAGAGTTTCCATCGTCCCCCGCTCTTTCTCCCCCGCCGCCAGGTCGATCGCCGGGTACATCGACCCCATGAAGCAGAATATGACGAACAGGTACGGCACCATCCCCCCAACGGTTTTCCCGAGCTTCTCCTTCATCGACGCAATGTCGTGCTCCTCCACGACCACGGGGTTCACGATGCGCGCGTCGATGTGGAGCGCGGCAAACCGGTCAGCGACGATCTTCTTCTCAAACCCGCCGATGACCTCCGTCAGGCGGCGCTTGACCATGTCGTAGTCGTCCGAGGACCTGTAATAGAGACGCACGGTGCCGCTCCCCATCCGCGCCAGCGCCGCGTCGAACTCGCGGTCGATCACGATCCCGGCGTCGATGGAATCCCGGGCGATAAACGCTTCCACGCTGTCGGCGGAAACGCCGGTCACCAGGCGCAGGCCGCTCCGCGCGCTCAGCGCCTCCACGAGACCCGGCGCGTTGCCGTTGGGCACGAGCGCCACGCGGAGCACCTTCTCCTCCGCCTTCTTCATCGACGACATCTGCATATTCGTCACCACCGTCATCAGGAGCGGGACGAGGACCAGGGGAAACACGACCATCACAAACAGGGTGCGGCGGTCGCGGATCGTGTCGGTGAATTCTTTCCGGAATATCGTCACGAAGCGGTTCATGTCAGGCGGCCTCCACCAGGCGCACGAACTCGTCCTCCACGGAGCGGGTCTGCATCTGGTGTTCAAAATCCTTGTACGTGCCGTTGAATATCAGCGCCCCCCTGTGGATGATCGCCAGGTCGTCGCTCAGCAGGCTCACCTCCCCCATCCTGTGGGTCGAGAATATCACGGTCTTCTTCTCGTCGCGGCACCTGCGGATGAGCTGGATTATCGCGCGGGAGGTCACCACGTCGAGCGCGGCGGTCGGCTCGTCGAAGACGACGACCTCCGGGTTGTGAATGATCGTCCGGGCGAGCGAGACCTTCTGCTTCATCCCGCTGGAAAGCTTCCCGATCCTCCTGCCGGCAAACTCGCCGATGCCGAGCAGCCCGTAGATTTCCTCCTTGCGCTCGGCGAACGCGCGCGGCTCCATCTCGTACAGGTCGGCGTAGTACCTGATCAGCTCGTCGGGCGTGAGCCTGTCGTACAGCCCGGTGTTCCCCGTGAGAAACCCGATGCGCCTCCTGACATCCACCGCCTGGCGGACGACGTCGAATCCCGCGACGGTGATCGATCCACCGGTGGGCCGGAGCATCGTGGCGATCATCCGGAGCATCGTGGTCTTTCCCGCCCCGTTGGGTCCCAGGAGCGTGAATATGCGGCCCGGCGCGCATGTGAAGCTGATGCCCCGGACGGCATCGATGCGGGAGCCGGTAAACCCCGGCCCCATTTCTCTCCGCTGCTGCCTCGAAACCGGGAACGTCTTGGCGACATGGTCGACGACGATCATTTTCTCTCCTTGTGCGCTGACGGGTTGGGTGACCCGGTAGGATACAAATGCGTGATGAGAAACTCAACAACCCCCGATTTGCGGCCTTGCGCGACTCTTGACAAGTGACAGAATTTTATTTAGGATACAGGTGAACTCCTTCCAGAATCTCACCCTTTAGGAGCCACAGGCTATCCCGAGTTGTTACGGCGTGTTGGTCAGGTAGTTTCACCCGGGATGCGGCATGTGTGCCTCCAGGTCCACGTCTAAACTCAAGCGCGTGGCATCTGTCTCAATCCCAAGCAGGCGCACCACTGCGTCCCTGTCGCGGTCATTCTTCACTCATGGGGGGGGGAGTCATGGATCGGAAGGAGTTCCTTTCCGTCCTGGGCCTCGGTGTCGCCGCAGTGGCTTGCGAAATGTGCCTGGGGGGATGCAATAATCCCAACGCGGGGATGAATATCACCGCGCCGACGAACGTCGATTTCACGCTTGATCTGACAAATCCGGCCTGGTCCAGCCTCAAGTCGGTCGGCGCTTACGTCTACAACGTGGGCGTCATTGTGGCCCGCACATCGAGCGGATACGTCGCAGTGAGCCAGGCCTGTACACACCAGGGGTCGACAGTCGTCTTCGACCCGGGGAGCAACTCGTTTTTCTGCCCCGCGCACGGCTCCCGATTCTCTCTCTCGGGGGGCGTCCTGAACGGTCCCGCCGGGAGCCCGCTCGGCGCCTACAAGACGTCTCTCACGGGCAGTTCGCTCAGGGTGTACTCATAGTCCCGCGTTCGCGTCAATCCATCGCACGCCAATTACAGCCAGAGTCACATGAGAATTCTCATCCTGCTCCTGACAATCACCACCGTATGCGCCCTCGAAGCGGCGGCGCAGTCCGACAGCGCAAACGCATCCGCCCCGGCATCGGACGCGGGGACCTCCGACGCCCCGGCCACCACCCGCATTCCGGGGGCGTGGCTCACATCCGACTTTCTCGACCCGGCGCTCGCGCTCCCCGACACATCACCCATCGCTCAGGTCCGGCCCCGTTCCGCGGCGCACCTGCTTCCCGAAAACATGAGCTTCATGGAGCGCGGACTCTGGGGAGAGAGCGGATTTTTCCGGTGGACCGGGATCGCGGGCCCGCTCGGGCCGCAGGAGCGCAAAGACGAGCTCTCCGCGCGGCGGACGATGCTCACGATGCACCAGATCGGCGGTTTTGTGACGCTGGGGCTGATGGGGGCCACCGTCTACTACGGGCAGCGCTACCTCAATTATTCGGACAGGACCGACCGCTCCAGGCACCAGGAGTTCGTCACATTCACGATCATCTCCTACGGGCTGACGGGCCTCCTGGCGGTGATCAGTCCCCCGCCCCTCATCAGGCGGAGTGAGACAAGCACAACGACGATTCACAAGACACTGGCCTGGGTCCATTTCGCCGGGATGATCCTGACGCCGATCGTGGGCAACATGATACGGAAGAGGTCCGGCAAATTCTCATACGACGATCTTGCCACCGCACATTTCCACCAGGTCTCGGCGTACGTCACCACCGGGGTATTCGCCGCCTCGCTAATCGTCATCACGTTCTAGGGGGGATCATGTCCACGAAATTCCTTGCCGCCGCGGGCATCGCGCTCATCTGTGCCACCGCACCCGCGCAGGTCAGGCACCTGCCGTGCAGGAAAGACGAATCGTCGATGACGTACCGGCTCGTCCACCCGCTCCACAAAATCGAATCCACGAGCAAGGAGGTCGTCTATGACCTCGAGGCGGACCCGGTGGCGCACACGTTCAAGCATGTCTCGGGCACCGTGGACGTCACGACGTTCGACAGCGGCAATTCAAACCGGGATTCGCACGCGATGGAGGTGATCGACGCCATCGACTATCCGGAGGCGTCGTTCGAGGGAACCAGCTTCGTGCAGCGGGGAGACAGTCTTTACGCGTACGGCAAGATCACGTTTCACGGGGTGACGAAGGACGTCACGATCGCCTCGCTCCCCCGCTGGTCGGCGGGAAAGCTCGAAGTCGACGGGAGCTTCAGCCTGAGCCTCACGGAATTCAAGATCGATCGGCCGTCGCTCCTGATGATTCCCGTCGAGGACGCCCTGAGCTTCACGTTCACGGCGGTCTTCGGTCTCGACTGAACACGGAAGGATCCACCGCCCGCGCGCCCCGAGGTGGGAGGGGCCGCGGGCGACCCTTCCGGGTCGAACCGCAGTATCCCCGCGGCGTCACGCGGCGGGGAGAGGACATCACCGCGCCATGCGCAGCCGCTCCAGCTCCTCCCGCAGGGGCTTCCAGTACGCCCTGTCCGCCTCCCTCTCTCTTTTTTCCTCAGCTTCGAGCGCTCCCTCGAGCGCGGCATCGTCCATCCCCTCCAGCGCGCTCAGGAATGGCCTGGACGGGAGCACGCGCCGGAGCGCCGCGGGGTAGGCCGCCGCGACCTCCCGCAGCATCGCAGGCGTGCGGGACTCCAGGAGCCAGAACTCGACCTGCGCGGGCGCAGGCCGCTGGCGGTTCGCCACGAAGTGCGCTTCGATGAGCCGGCGGATCATAGGCCAGTCCTTGTCCCGCTGCGTCTTCTTTGTCCGCACAAGGTCCTGCAACCCGATCACCTCGTACGTTTCCCCCGGTCCGACTTCCACCGTCGTTCTCCGCTCCCAGAGCGCTTCAAACGAGTCGACGCCCCGCATTACCGCGATGACGTCAATGCGCATCCCGGCGGCTTCCGGCTGCGCGCAGCGGAAATGCACGGCGTGTCCGCGGAGGAGATATTCGGCTGCAAAGGGGGGAACGGCGATTGATTCCGCGCGGAGATCGACGAGAGCTTTTTCGAGGCGGCGGAGGTTGTCTGCGGAGGTGAGGACCGCGATATCGGCGTCGCGGCTAAATTCCGCTCCGCCGTAGAATATGCACGCCTGGCCGCCGATCAACAGGGACCGGACGTGGTGCGAAGAGAGCGTAGAAAGGACTTTCTGAATCGGGCTGGTCATCGAGCGATCCTCCTGCAGCGATGAAGAAGACCCAGAGGCGCTGACTTTCCCGCCAGCGTTCAGCCGGGGTCAGCCGATACCATTCGTCCCATTCACCCTCTACCGTCGCAGAGCCCAGCACGTGCGTAGGTCCCATACGACAAATATACGACGGGGGGACTCTTCATGCAAATGATGTGGATTGGCCCCAATCGGCGGGATTCAGCCATTTCAGGGACCAGAGCAACTATTTCCGGATTTCCGCACCTTCAAGAAAAGACCCCTGTGTGATGGAGAAGGCGGACAACCAGAGTACGCGCTTAGCCGGACTTCTCCGGGACGGAGACGCGGACGCCCCGCGACTTCTTTTCGAAACGTACCACGCTCCCCTTCTCGCCTACTGCGCACGGATGCTCGGCGATCGGGACGAGGCGGACGACGCCACGCAGGAGACGTTTCTCGCGGCGCTCAGCGACATATCCGGACTCCGGTCACCCGGAAAACTCCGGGAGTGGCTCTTCGGCATCGCGCGCCATCGCGTGTCCATGAAATTCCGGGCGCGGCGGGACGGGCTCAGGGAGCCGCTGACCGAGGAACTGTGGCATGACAAAACGCCGCTCACGATAGCGGAAGAGAACGATACGCGGGCCCACGTCCGCAGCGCCGTCGCCGCACTCGCCCCTCCCTTCCGGGAGATGGTCATCCTGAGGGACTACAACCAGTTTTCGTACGCGGAGATCGCCGCGCTCACCGGTCTTACGGAGGACGTGGTGCGATCCCGTCTCCACAGGGCGCGCCAGGCGCTTGTACGGAAGCTTGCACCGATTTTTGACAGGGAGGACACCCGTGAATTGCGAAACGTTTGAGGAGATGATGAGCGCGCTCGTGGACGGCGCGCTCGGCCCGGTGGATTCGTCCCTTCTCTTCTCACACATGGGCGGCTGCGCGGGGTGCCAGGAGTACCTGCGATACCTTCTCCGGCTGAGGAACGCCGCCGCGGAGGAGCAGATCACGGGGTCGAGCGCCGCGGCGGCCCCGCGGAGACCTGATCGCCCCCCGCCGGCCCTCGCCCGCGCGCGCATACAGGTGTCCGTCCCGAGCGCCGCGCTCGCGCTGATCATGGTGGTGCTCTGGACGCTCGCGATCACCGTGACCGTGTTCTCAGGGTCGGACGCGGGACCCCGGCAGCGTGAACAACAGGCCCCCGCCGGGGCAGTCCCGTGGCAGGCGGAGCAGTACGGGCAATTCACCGGCCGATAACGGCGGGAGGGAATCTCATGGAAGAACCAGGCCAATCCCCGGCGCGCCGGACATGGAAGTACGTCTGGCTTCTGACCGGTTTCGGAATAATCGCGATCGGAGCGCTTCTCCTGTCACGAACCGTACGCAGCGATTACGACGCGTATTACGCCCCGGCGTTCGTCGTCCTTGTTGTCGCATTCGCTCTCCTGCTCCTCCGCATGCGATTGCATGATCTCCGGGATGAACAGAAACTCAACGGATTCCTCCTCTCCGTCGCCGCGTGGGGTCTTGTCGGCGGACTCGCGCGTTCGTATATTTCCAGGAAGCACCGCAGCCGCGGACCGCTCCTGCGGCTTTCCATCGTCGCCGGCATGATCGCGCTGCTCATCATTGTTCTGGACGCAAACGACGTGCTGTTTGAACGCAATCTCGAGATCCTCGATGGCGTTCCGTGGCTGAATCCGGAATGGCGGACCGATGACTCATATAATGTCCCGCGAATCGGAGCAGCAGGCTGGAATGAAACGCCGGTGAGGGAATTGCTCATTTCCACGAGCGGGAGGGGGACGGAGGAGCGGCTCGAGCTCATGCTGAAAGTGACAAAGGATCTTGTCGGTGCCGGGGCAAAGGTCATCGCCTTCGAACTTCCCCGGGAGGTGGTGCATCCATACTACAGTCGGCTCATCGCGCAAATCCAGGACGCGGGCCCGGTAGTATTCGCCGTCCAGAATGACGCATTTCTCTGGCAGCCGCTCTCGTGGGATACGCATGAGATGTACGGCCCATGGATTCCGCCTCTCCCCGTCGTGAGGCACTGGGGCCTGTTCACAGCGGAGGCGGGACACCGTCCCTTCACTGACCGGCCGCTGTACTCGGTGCCGTTTGGCTATCACTGGAACAGGATCGGGGGCGGGGGGGTGGATACGGTCGCCGATATCTCGCTCGAGATACTCAGGCGGTGGAGCGGGTATCCCGATTCGCTGCGGCCGGCCAGGATGCCGCGGGAGGTCGTGTTCGGCGAGTACCGGATTCCCGTTTCACGGACGGGCCTCGCACTCTCCCCGTATTCGACATACAGACCTCAGCCCGGGTTCCTCCCCGTCGCCGGTTTCGATTTTCCCGACAGCATCGGTTTTAAATACTCTTGGGGGAACTGGGACTCTGGACACATGGGGGATGACCTGATCCGGTTCGCGGACAAGATCAGCGGAACGATCGTGCTCGTCTTCTGGAGGGATCCGGCCGGCGGCACGGAATTCCCCTTCGCGGGAGGGTGGTGGACGACAACGCAGGTCCTTCGGGCGGCACTGCAGGGACAATTCTACACGGTGCGTGACGGATTGCAGATCCCGGCGACGCTCATCGTCGCGCTTCTCGGCCTGCTGGCGACAATGCGCCTGCGGCCGTGGAAGGCCGCCCTGCTGCTCATGCTCCTCGGCGGCGTGATCCTTCTGGGTTCAGCCTGGCTCTACTGGCGTGCGATGGTAACCGTTGAAGTGATCTACCCCCTGATGTGCGCGGCGCTCTGTGCAATCCTGCTGCCGCTCGCCCGGATTGCCCGGGAGGCGGAGGATCCGCCGGATCAGTCAAACTCGACGCGCCTGGCCGACTGATCCGCGCCCGCGCGCCCCGGAACGATTTCCGCACGGAAGTAGTTCTCGCCTCTTACGGGCGCTCCCGCGACGCGGCGCATGACCGCAATCTGCCCGACATGCGTGAGGGCATCCGCGATGGGTCCCTGGAAGAGCCGCGCGGGGGGAGCGCCGGAGGCGACGCCGGAAACGAAAAATGCGTCCAGCGCCACGAGGGCGGCAAAGAAGCGGTCCACGTCCGCCTCCCATTCCCCGGGTGAGGAATCGCGCCAGACGTGTTTTCCCTTGGCGAGCCAGAGCGCCCAGTCCATGAGGTCGCACATGTGGGCGAGGATCTGGGCAGCCGTCCGGGTTTCCGCGGCAAAGCGCAGCGCCCCGAAATCCGGCGGCGCATTGCGAAGAACCTTTTCCGCCCTGTACGCGAGCGTCGCCAGCGTATGGCGGAGGAAATCAATCTCGGGATCCGGTTTCTCTTTCATATTCCTCTCCGAGGATTCGTTCACGTGAACTGTTCGAATTTGAGCAGTGCCGCAGATGCATCACTTCACGGGGTGCTGGTCGTCTGCGCTGTGTGCGTACCCCTGATTATCGGGGCGACGCCGGCCGCACAGGCGGGCGATCTCGCCGCGCGCGGCGGAGGCCCCCGCGGTGTGAGTCCACGGGGCGATATCACGCTGACCGTTTTCGCCGCCGCGTCGCTCAACGAGGTGTTCCGGCAGGCGGCCGGGGAATTTACGGCGGCGAATCCCGGGACGTCGTTCCTGTTCAACTTCGCCGGCTCGCAACAGCTCTCCCAGCAAATCAATCTCGGCGCCCGGGCCGACCTGTTCGCCCCGGCCGACATGCGGCAGATGCGGGCGGCGGGGGCAATGATGGACAGCTCCTCGATCCGCGTCTTCGCCCGGAACCGTCTCGTGGTCGTTGTCCCTGCATCCCCCGCGCGGAATGTCCGACGGCTGTCCGACCTCGGCGCGCAGGGAGTCAAGATCGTCCTTGCCGCGCGCGCGGTCCCCGCGGGGGAGTACGCGCTCCAGTTCCTCGGAAAATGCGGGGAGGACCCCGAATTCCCCGGCGACTTCAGGAGCGCCGTATCCCGGAACGTCGTTTCCTATGAGGAGAACGTGCGCGCCGTCCTGGCAAAAGTCGTCCTGGCCGAGGCGGACGCGGGAGTCGTGTACGTGACAGACGCCGCCTCCGTGGCGACACACGGCGTGGACACGATCGACATCCCGCAACGACTGAATGTGATCGCGGAATATCCCGTCGGGCGGACTCGTGAGTCGACACACCCGGCCGTCGCAGAGCGGTTCATCCAATTCCTCATCTCCCCCCGCGGGCAGGAGATCCTGGAGAAGGCGGGGTTTACGCGGGCCGTCTCCGCTCCCGGGAGCTCGAAGGCGAAGTCATCCGCGCCGGAGATTCGGCCGCATGAATGACGCCCGGCTCCGGCTGCCGCTCACCCTGGCGGCGCTCCCGCTTATCGCCTTCCTGGTGCTCCCGGTCGCGGGACTTCTCCTGCGCGCTTCGGGAGAGGACATCCTGGGGACATTCCTGGGGTACCAGGCGGCGCAGGCGGTGGCGCTCAGCGTGACAACGACGCTGACCACAGTCGTCCTCGCGGTCGTCTTCGGCACTCCGGCCGCGTACCTGCTCGCGCGGAAACGGTTTCCCGGAAAGAGCGTCATAGACGCGCTCGTAGACCTGCCCGTGGTCCTCCCTCCTTCGGTGGCGGGTATCGCGCTGCTGGTCACGTTCGGACGGCGTGGGCTGGTGGGAGGGATGCTGGCCGCGGCGGGAATCGAGCTCCCGTTCACGCAGGCGGCGGTGGTGATGGCGCAGGTATTCGTGGCAGCCCCCCTGTACATCAGGACGGTCGCGGTCGCCTTTGCCTCCGTCGATCGCGACCTGGAGCTGGCCGCGGCGATCGATGGCGCGTCACGGTGGCAGGCGTTTGCGAACGTGACGCTCCCCCTCTCGCTGCGGGGCGCAGTGGGAGGCGCGATCATGACCTGGGCGCGGGCGCTCGGAGAGTTCGGCGCGACGATCATATTCGCGGGGAATTTTCCGGGACGCACGCAGACGATGCCGCTCGCCATCTACATGGGATTCGAGCTGGACCTCCGGGTCGCGCTGACGCTCGCCGCGATCCTGCTCGTGACATCGTTCACGGTCCTGGCCGCCGTCAAGAGCCTCTCCGGGCGCTGGACGGATCCTGCATAGGGCCGCGCCTCAGGCGGGCGGCACCGCCGGAATCCCGGTGGTCTCCTGCTCGACGATCTTCGCTCCCCGCCGCTCGAGCTCTTTCCACGGAATGCCACGCGACTCCTCGAATGCTCTCTTCGCCTCTTCCGGCGTGGAATGCCTCTCGTGGTCGAGCGAAACGATCCGCTTGCCGCTCTCGACGTATTCAACCGCCCACGCTATCTGCTTCTGTCCCGTCATGTTGCGTACCCCCGCCGCCGCAATACCGGCGGCCTCATTGTGCACTGCTCCCGGAACCCGGGCTCCCTTGCCGTTTATAACGCCCGGGCGGGGCAGTGAAGTTCGACCCCTCCCCGCCGCGCTCCAGGAGGGGTTTTTCAGGCCTCGCCGGCCTTCCGGTCGAGCCTCCCGATCAGGAGCTCCGCAAGCTCCGCGCCGACGCCGATCCCGATTCCGACCAGCGTCCCGTACTGGAGATTTCTGAAGACCGTCGATGCGAAGAAGCCGACCGAGGTAAACACGAGCGTGCGCAAAGCGAATCCCAGGACCACCGTGATGAGCGCGTTCGCGAGCGCGGTCAGCACCCCCGCGCTCGCCACGCGCTGCAGCGCCCCCCTGACCACGCCCCGCCGGATGAACGACATATACACGTAGACCGCACCGGCGATGCCCGCGAGGTACACGAGATTCATCACGCCGAGATGCATCGAGGGCCGCTCCACGAGGAACGTCAGCACGACGAACCAGATAATAAGGGCCGCGATCCCGTCGCGCACGCGCGGGAGGTGAAGCGCGGCGTAGGCGATTCCCGCCGTCACGCCGCTCGTCAGGAACTGGGAGGCGACCGCCCGCAGGTTCAGGACGGTGTCGCGAAAGTAGAGGAAACCGGATGCCCCGGTGATCACGACGATGGCGCTCATCCTGATCACCGTGTCACGAACGGCGTCTTTTCCCGCTTCGCCCGCTTCCGCATCCATGAGACCTCCGGATTGTTGTGCCCCAATGTATCGCCCCCGGCGACAAGAGTCAAACATGCCGCGGGATTGTTGACATTGGCGGTTTTTTTTGCTACTGATGGCAGTCCCGTGTCATCCAACCCACCATTCCTTCCACTCACCGGAGAAAGCCATGACAAAGAAATTCTGGCTGGCATTTATCGCGGTGTTCGTCGTCGATGTCGTGCTCAGCGGTCTCGTGTACGGCCTGATCCTCGGCGAGCAGTTCCGGACGCTTCCCGTCTGGCGTTCCGACATGAATTCGCTCCAGTGGATCTACTACGTGTTATCGTTCGTCGGCGCGTTTTTCTTCACGCTCATTTTCTCGAAAGGATACGAGGGGAAGGGGATTATGGAAGGGGTCCGCTACGGGCTCTACATCGGTATCTGGATGAGCATCGGCATGGCGTATGGAACGTACGCGATGGTCGCCATCCCTTACGGCCTGACGCTGGAGTGGTTCCTGCTCGGCGTCGCCTCGTATATCGTGCTGGGGATCGTCGTCGCGCTGGTGTACGGAAAGAAGAAGACGGAGGCACCGGCGGCCTGATGCGCCGGCGAAGCAGGCGGGGGGGCGTCAGGGATCTGTCGCTCACCCTGCCTGCGCGCCCGGGGAAGACACTCAGTGCCGGACGGGAACCGCCAAGGCCTGCCAGACTGCGCCGTCCCAGTACCGCAGGTCCCCCGCGACGTTTTTCAGGTAATCGTCGTAGAACTTCCCCGCAACCACCCCCCGCTCTTTCAGCGTGTCGAAGACCGCCCTGGTCGGGTTGGCGGACTTGACTTCCAGGACGGTAAAGTCCGGCCGGAAGATATACTCCAGGTAGAGCCGGCCGCTGGTCGCAGTGCTCGTCACGTTCACCGAAAACCCGATCACCCCCCCCTGCAGCCGCGCCATGCGCGCGCCCGAGAGGCTGACCGGCTCGCCCAGCTCTTTCGCCACAGCCGATTGCGGAACACGGACGTAAAAGACCTCCGCCGTTGACACGGGGAGATTGAACCCGCCGGAAAAAGAAGATTCGGCGTCCCCCGTGATCCGGGAGGGGTCAAGCCCCACGATGACCGCGGCCGACTTCGATTCGTCGCGATCGGTGACCCCCGTGAGGACGATGCGGGGCTGCCCGTCGGCAGTCACCAGGTTCGGCGTCATCATCTTGATCTGCCCGAAATGGCGGTAGCTTCCCAGCTTGCGCCCCCCGGCGTCGTACCGGTACACGATGGAGGGTGAATGGAGATCGTTCGCCGCGACGACGATCTCCTCGGCACCGGACGGGGAGAATCTCCCGACGCAGAACGTGTTGACGCAGAACTCGTCGGGGTAAATCCGCTCGCGGTACTTCACCGCCTCGCCCACGTGGAGGGCGAACCTCTCCTTCCGGTCGACGCCGTAGACGTGGATCGCGTTCCGCGCCACAACCTCTTCGGCGGTCATCGGGAGATTCGCAATGATCTCGTTCAGCCCGTCGCCGTCCAGGTCGGCGAACTCCACGAAGCTCTTGTGGAGCGCGTCCTCCTCCGCCATGTACGTCGCGAGATGCGGCACGGGGATCGTCCAGAGCCGCACCCCCGCGGGGTCGTAGGCTTCGAGGCGGCTTTCATACCTGTTCTCGATCACCTGCGTCACGTTCGTCGTCCGGGCGGGCGGCCTGATAAGCGTCGCCGCAGCCAGCCCCAGCCCGCACATGAGGGCGAGCCCGCCGCCGCCGGACAGCACCGGGTGTGCGCGGACAAACCGGCGGAGCGTGCCCCCGCGCGGCACGGGCCACAGCAGTCCGTCGGAGAGCGGGGAGCGGAAGATGGCCCCCACCCGCTTCCGCGCGGGAAGGGAGGTCGACGACGGCGGGCGCGGCTCATCCGCGCGCTCCGCCTCGGCGCTCAGCGCGGCATAGAACGCCGAGGCCCGGTCGACGAGGTCCCTGCACCCCGCACAGGTGCGGAGGTGAGATTCGATCTTCTTCCGGGAGCTTTCCGCCTCCCGCGCTCCGAGGACGTAAAGCTCGAGCGTATGTTCGTCCGGATGTTCCATCCTCACATCTGTATATCCCTGCATCTCCGGGTCCCCGCTGAAGGGCACGTTCAGGATTCCGCCCGGAGTATTTCCACAGACCGTTTGTAGGCAAGACGGGCGAGGTACTCGAGCCGCGCACGGTGTCTCGACCTGTATTCCGATTCCGAGAGGGTCGGGATTATCGCCTGGAGGCACGAGAAGAGGGAGTGTGCGTCGGTTTCCCCTCCCGTGAAGCGCAAGGCCACGTTTTTTTCTATTACTTCGGTGTATTTCCGGAACATGTCCAGCTCCACCTTCCCACTCCCGACATACTCGACCGCCATCCTGCCGAGGACTTCCCGGCACGCGGTCCTGACGAGCGTCAGGATATCGCTCACCGTGAACGGGTCCTCCGCGGGCACGCGGTCGGATTCCTCCGCTCCGGGGGTCACGTAAAGGGACTTGATGGCCAGCGCGACCGAGGTCAGCGAGACGAACCGTGAGCGCTCGGACTGCGAGAGAAGGAATCTCGAGAGGTGCGCCAGCATCGCCGGGACATGGTCGGCGGGCCGCGCGTCTATCCGCAGGGCCGCCTCGAGTTCCTCCCGGTCGAACGGGGAGAGATGCTCGAGCGAGGGACTGAACACGGGGAGCAGGCACGCGTCGCCGAACCGTTCGACGACGGTGAAATTGTGGAGCGCCTGGATGGAGAGGCGGATGTTCCTGAGGATCTTCCCGAGATCGGGATCCGCTTCGCTGTAAAATCTCACAATCCCGTGGTTCACTTTCGTGAAGACGATACGGCGGAGGTGCGTCAGCAGCTGGTCGTCGGATGCCGCGGCGCGATCGATCCCCTGGAAATAGGCCCTGAACTGCATCAGCGCGCCGTCCTCCCCCTGCTCGAAGAGCTCGCCGATGCAGTCGTACGCGAGGTCGCGGTAACTCGTTCCGTGAACGCGCGCGTCGAGCATGGCGGGCGCGACCTTTCGTCGGAGTGCCGCGGCGGCCATGGCATGGCAGAGCCCAACGAGCCCGTTGAGCTGATGAACAGACAATGTGTTCCCCACCGCCGCCTCAATCCAGCGCCTGAGGTCGGGGGCGAGTGCGTTTCCTGAATTCAAGGAGAATCCGGAGGTTTCAGGTCGGGGTGGAGTGGAGGTGCGATGTCAATAGAGCGATTTTCCCCTGATAATGTCAAACACGCGCGTGCGCCAGCCGTCGACAGTCGCGTAGACCACCGGCACGAGCACGAGCGTCAGGAGAAGGGAGCTGATCAGGCCGCCGATCAGCGCCCAGGCCAGCCCGCTCTTGAATTCCGAGCCGGAGCTGAGTGAAAACGCGATCGGCGACATCCCGACGACCATCGAGGCGGTCGTCATGACGATCGGCCGGAGCCTGGTCTGCGCGGCTTCCACCAGGGCCTCGGGCGTGCCGAGCCCCCGCTCGCGCCGCATCTGGTTTGTCCTGTCCACCAGGAGTATCGCGTTCTTGCCGACCAGCCCGACGAGCATGATCATCCCCAGCATCGTGAAGATGTTCAGCGCCTTCATCGTCAGGGCGAGGGCGAGGAACGCCCCGATCACCGCCACGGGGATCGAGAAGAGCACGACGAACGGGTAGACGAACGAATCGTACAGGGCCACCATGATCATGTACACGAAGAGGATCGCGGCCGCCAGCGCCAGGAAGAGGCTGCCGAACGACTCGGAGCGGTTCTTTTCGTCACCCAGGTACGAGAGCTCGATACCCGCCGGCAGCGCGGCGGCCGCGAGCGCCTGCTTGATGTCCGCCACGATGCTCCCCGAGGGTCGCGCGACCGCCTGGGAATTCACGGTCACGGCGTAGTTCCTGTTCTGCCGCCCGAGCTTGGTGGGACCCGTCGCAAGGCTCACTGACGCGAACTGCTGGAGCTGTATGAGCTGCCCCCGCCTGTTGGCGAACGTCAGCCCGCCGATGTCAGAGGTGCGCGAGCGGTCGAACCTGTCGAGGACGACCCGGATCGGGTACTCGTCCGTCCCCTCCCTGTACCTCGATTCGTCGTCGCCGTTGAACGCGATGCGGAGCGCCTCCCCGACTTCGCCCATCGTGAGCCCGAGCGAAGCCATCCTCTCACGGTCGATATCGATCTGCATCTCCGGCTTGCCCGCCTCCGAGGAGAGCCTGACATCGGCGGTCCCGGGGATCCTCCTGACGACATCCGCGACCTGCTCTGCCGCCTTCATCGCCTGGGCGTATTCCGGGGCGCTCACCAGAATCGCGATCGGCGCCTGGTTGGCGGTGCCGAAGATCCCGATCGGGCTCGAGCGCACCTTGATGCCGGGGAATTCGCGGAGCTTCTTCTTGATGAGATCGCTGACCTCGTCCGTCGACCGCTTCCGCGACTCCTTCGGCAGCAGCGTGACGTTCATTTCCGTCAGGTAGTTCGAGGACTGCCCGACGAAGCCCTCCGTCGACACGCCCACGTTTGTGAACACCTTGTCGACCTCCGGGAAGGCACCGACGACCCGCTCGGCCGCGAGCGTCACGCGGTTCGTGTTGTCCAGCGACGAGCCGGACGGGAGCTCCATGGTCACGGTGAATTCCCCGCGGTCGGTCTGCGACATGAACTCCGTCCCGATGAACCCGAAGACCGGGAGCATGAACGATGCAAGGAACAGGCCGAAAGCGATCGCGATCGTTGCTCCGCGATGCCGGAGACCCCATCCCAGCGCCTGGAGGTAGACGGCCGTCATCGCGCGAAACTGCTGTTCGAACCAGAGCGAGAACCTTCCCAGGAGCGTCCCCCGCGTCGCCTCCTCGATGCGCGAGAACCGCGACGCCAGGAGCGGCGTGACCGTGAACGACACGAACAGGCTCATGAGCGTGGAAAACACCACCACCAGCGCGAACTCCCGCATGATGTTGCCGATCAGCCCCGACACGAGCGCCAGCGGGACGAACACCACGACGTCCACCATCGTGATCGAGAGCGCGGCGAACCCGATCTCGTTCCTGCCGCGGAGCGCCGCGTCGCGGCGCTCCTGCCCCATTTCCATGTGGCGGTGGATATTCTCCAGGACCACGATCGAATCGTCCACCAGGATCCCGATGACGAGCGACAGCCCCAGCAGCGTCATCAGGTTGAGCGAGAAGCCGAACGCCAGGATGGCGATGAACGTGGAGATGAGCGACGAAGGAATGGCGATCATCACGATGATCGAGTCCCGGATGCTGTGGAGGAACGCGAGCATGACCAGGGCCACGAAGATGACGGCCAGCATGAGATCGTGCTTGACGGCGTCCGCGGCGTCGACGGTGAACGTCGAGCCGTCCTGTGCCACGTCGAACACCAGGCCGATCGCCGCCCGCTCCTTCTCGAGCGTCTTCATCTCCCCCCGGACGATGCGGCTCACCTCGACGGCGTTCGCGTCCCCCTGCTTCTGGACGATGATGCCGACGGAGCTTTTGCCGTTGATCCGGCTGAGCTGCGTGTAGTCCTTTCTCCCGTCCTCCACCTCGGCGACATCGCTGATGCGGACGCACCCGCCCCCCCGCGTCTGACCGATGACCAGCCGGCGGATCTCGTCCATCGACCGGTATTTTCCCGCCAGGCGGACGATGAATTGCGCTCCCCCCTCCTCGACCTTTCCCGTGGGGAAATCGAGATTCGACGCGCGGATCATCTGGTCGATCTGCAGGAGCGAGAACCCGCAGGAGCGGAGCTTCGCCGCGTCCACGTTGACCCTGATTTCCCGCTCGTCGCCTCCCACGAGCGTGATCTGCCCCACCCCCTCCAGCTTGGCCAGGCGCGGGCGGATCTGATCGTCGAGCAGCCTGAAGAACTCGCGGGAGGGCATGTTGGCCGTCGCCCCGATGCGCAGGACAGGAAGCTCGTCGAGTGCGAATTTCGAGAATGTCGGGCTCTTGGCGCCCGAGGGAAAACGGGAGGCGACTTCATTGACCTTGCGCTGGACGTCCTGGAGCGCCGTGTTCACGTCAGCGCTCATCGTGAATTCGAGCGAGACGACGGAGTACCCCTCCGAAGAGGTCGCGTAGACGTTGGCCACTTTGTCGATGCCCGAGACCGCGTCTTCGACGATCTTGGTGACGCTGGTCTCGACCTCCGCGGGCGACGCCCCGGGGTAGATCGTGGTGACCGTGACGAACGGCGGCGTGATTTTCGGCAACAGCTCGTACTTGAGCTGCGTGTAGCTGAAGATCCCGAGGACGCCGAGGACCGTGAACACCACGATCACCAGCGTGGGACGCTTGATGGAGAGTTCAGTGATTGTCATGGTTGATTGCTGTCATTGCAGGAGCGTTTCCCAGCGACGAAGCAATCTTCGCGGAGATTGCTTCGTGGCGCCTGCGGCGCCACTCGCAATGACGAAATTGCTTCGTCGTGGCGCCTGCGGTGGCGCCTCTGTCGCCACAGGCGCCACTCCTCGCAATGACGACTGAGAAACGTCGTCTATGACGGCTGTGAAACGCCGTCAATAAAAAAAGCCCTCCGGGTCTCGGAGGGCTTATGGGGACGAACAGGTGTTCCCTCAAATATATCCACTCGCTAGCTTATTCTCAAGACTTTCGCCCCCCGTATTTTTCGGTTCTTGAGCTGGAGAAGCGCCGCATTGGCGTCGCGGAGGGGGAATTCCTCCGTGGCGGGCCTTATGGGAATCCGGGCGGCAACATCCAGGAATTCGCGTATATCCGCCCGGGCGACGTTTGCCACGCTCTTGATCTCCTTTTCCATCCAGAGCTGTGAGGGATAGTCGATCGACTGGAGTGCGGCCCTATCCGTATCCTCTTTTCTGATCGCGTTGACGACAAGACGTCCGCCCGGCTCAATATGTTTGAGCGCCTCCAGCACGGGCGTCCACACGGGGGTGGTGTCGATCACCGCCCGGAGCTTCTCGGGGGGAGTCTCGCCGAACCCGCCGGCCCAGGCCGCCCCGAGCTGCCGCGCAAACGCCCGTTCCCCCTCTTCACGCGCAAAGACCGATACCGCCGTGCGGGGAAACATGTGCCGGACAAGCTGGA
>Ga0335080_10001657_pt1 | contig 21960 bp, 20 predicted proteins | sample Lox_Sample_34_FD_206720 | JGI IMG/M metagenome (GOLD analysis project Ga0335080, IMG submission 206720) | Soil microbial communities from Loxahatchee National Wildlife Refuge, Florida, United States - Lox_Sample_3.4 | ecosystem: Environmental > Terrestrial > Soil > Wetlands | place: USA...
ACCGATGAGGCATTCGTCAAGCCGATTCGTGACGCTTTGATGAAGTGGGAATACCAACCCGCCACTATCAATGGCCATCCCTCAGTCGGCTTTTTTCAGGTCAAGGTCCAGTAGGCACCTGACCGGTAGTTCGGACCTCGGATTCACCTTGACCAGGGCTGACTACGGCGCCGGCCGCGGCGCCACCTTGATTACCGCATCCACAGCCGGTTTCGGCTTGCCTTCCCGGTCAAACATCAATGGATAATTGGATCGGCCCTTGATCGGCCAGTCGTTCTTCCACGAATCCTTATCCGTGACGCCCCAGAAGGTCACCCGGGTCACCACGCCGCAGTGCTTGGCATACGCGCCGAACAAATCCGCGTAGCGCTTGGTCAAAGCTTGCTGAACACCGTCCGGCAAGCCCTTTGGATACGGATTGAGCTTCGGATCGGCGGCGGCGTGCATCGCCACATCGGCGGTGAAATTCGTGCCTGGCCAGGGCAAGAGATCGACGTCCAGTTCCGTGATCACGACCTTCAGGCCGAGTTTGCCGATCTCGCCGATTGCGGTGTCGACCTGTTCCGCCGTCGGAGAGTCCAGGCTGACGTGATCCTGCAGGCCCACTCCGGTGATCGGCGCGCCTTTGGCCTTGAGCTTCTTGACCAGTTCCAGCGTCAGATTCAGTTTCTGCGCAGTGTTCTCCACCGAGTAGTCGTTGTAGTAGAGCTCGGCCTGCGGATCAGCCTCGTGCGCGAACTGAAACGCCTTCTCGATGTAATCCTCTCCGATGATCTTCATCCACGGAGACTGGCGCATCGTGCCATCGTCCGCCACGGCTTCATTCACCACGTCCCAGCCGTTGATCTTGCCTTTGTATCGTCCAACGACTTTGCTGATGTGGTCGTGCATGCGCTGCAGCAGCACTTCGCGACTGACTGGATTCCCCTTCTCGTCTTCAAACACCCACTTGGGAGTCTGCGAGTGCCACACCAGCACGTGGCCGATGATGAACATGTGATTCTGCTGGCCAAACTCCACGTACTGGTCGCCGCCGGAAAAATCGTATTGGTCGGGCTTCGGATGCACGACCTCCCACTTCAGAACGTTCTCCGGCGTGATCGTATTGAACTGCGCCTTGATGATTGCGTCTTCCGTCTGCGCCTTTCCCGCAACCTCCGCCGGGTTCACCGCAGCACCCACCCTGAAACATTCCTGATAGGCGTCTTTGAGACTGGCTTGGCGCTGCGCGTTGGCAGCGATCGCCAGCGCAAGGCACACGACCGCGAGGGATAGAGATTTACGCATATGAGGACCTCCTATTTTGCAGCGGCCGAAGCGGCTTTGCGGCGTTCGGCCAGATCATTGGCGATCGACTGGTTCTTCTCCCGGCTCAGCGGATAAAAGAACAGGCAAGCTGCGGCCGCCAGGAAAAACAACCCGGCATAGATGCTCGCCGTGAGAACGATGCCAGCCTGCGTGCGCGGTGCCTGAACGTCCGCTTTGGATACCAGTCCATAGGCCGACAGCAGCCATCCGGCAACGGCTCCGCCCAAAGCCAAACCCGCCCATAATGCGAAGACAATGCCGCCGGTTACAGCGCCGGTTGCCCGACGCTTCAGCTTCCACTCGCCATAGTCAGCCACGTCGCCCATCATCGCCCACAGGATCGGTCCAGACAGCCCAAACGAGAACTGCCGCAGCACTTCCGCGCCGATGATGATGTTGGTGGCCTGCGGCGAAATCACATACAGCACCATAGAGAACAGGCCGCTCAGAATCATGCTTGCAATGAACAGCTCCCGCTTGCCCACTCGTACCGAAACGGCGGTCGAGCAAGCCACGCCCAGAAGCAGCGAAGCCAGACCGAACCCGTTGAACCAGGCAAAGAGATTCTCCTTGCCGGCAACGTAGCGGAAGTACGGCAGCATGACATTGCCCCGCACCAGAATCGCGCTGAAGTAAAACAGCGTCACGAGAAACAGAACGATCCAGGGACGGTTGTTGAAGAGATCGGAAAGATCCTGACCGAGCGAAGTCTCCTGCTGAGGATCGGGCTGTATGCGCTCTTCCGTCGTGAAAAATGAAATGACGAAGAAGATCACGCTCAAAACGGACAGCAACCCCATTGTCAACTGATAACCGCGCGCGCTGTTGCCCCGACCAAGAATCCCCACCAGCGGGACCGCCAGGCTCTGCACGATGAACCCGGCGCTGTTCGCCGCGATCTGCCGATACGACGAGATGCTGGTGCGCTCGTCGGGATCCTGCGTCATAACGCCCGTCAGCGACGCGTAGGGCACATTGTTGACGGTATAAATCACGCGCAACAGGATGTACGTCGTCCAGGCATAAATGATCTTCGCGCCCGGACTGAGTGTCGGCGTCGTAAACGTCAGGATGCTGATCACCCCGAACGGCACTGCTGTCCACAGTAGCCATGGACGGAATTTTCCCCACTTACTGGTAGTCCGGTCCGCGATCATTCCCATCACCGGGTTGAAACACGCGACGCCCAGGCCAACGACGAGGAACAGAGTTCCCGCCTGCGCCGCGGTCAGACCGAACGTATGCGTATAGAAATCCAGCTGCAGTGCCAGCATGGCCTGAAACACAAAGTTGGCGGCCATGTCGCCGAGAGCGTAGCCAAACTTCTCGCCAAATGAAAGTTTCTGAATCACACGCACCTCCCTCATGCCCTGCAGCAGATTTACTTCGTGACCGTCAGCGTCACCTTCGTCAGATCCTGATCGCGCGACGAATTGCCGACCATGATCGAGAATTCGCCCGGCTCCACGACAAACTTCATGTTGATGTCGTAGAAGGCGAGCAACTCCGGCGTGATGTCCAGCGCGACGGTCTTGGTTTCGCCCGGACGCAGCGAGACCTTCTTAAAGCCCTTCAACTCCTTGACCGGACGTGTCACCGAGCTGACCACGTCGCGGATATACATCTGCACCACTTCCGCGCCCTCGCGCTTGCCGGTATTGGTCACATCGGCCATCACCCGCGTGGAGCCCTTGAGCCCGATCTTCTTCTTCGCGAGGCGGACGTTATCAATCTTGAACGTCGTGTAGCTCAGGCCGTAGCCGAAGGCGTAAAGCGGCGCGACATCCGCAAACAGATATCCGCGCCGCGCCGACGGCTTGTGGTTGTAGAACACCGGCAGATGCCCCGCGGAACGCGGGAATGAGATCGGCAGCTTGCCGCTCGGATTCACATCGCCGAACAATACGTCCGCCACCGCGTGCCCGTTTTCCTGTCCCAGATACCAGCACTCGAAAATCACCGGGACATTTTCGGCGATATAGTTGATGGATTTCGGCCGCCCGTTATAAAGCAGCACGACCACCGGCTTGCCAGTCGCCAACATCGCCTTGACCAGATCTTCCTGCCTTCCGAGCAAATCGAGGCTGGGACGGTCGCCCATGTGGTTCAGCATCCAGGCCTCGCGCGACGTCTGCTCATTGCCGCCGATCGCCAGAATGATCACGTCAGCCTGCTTCGCCACTTCCACCGCTTCAGCGATCTGTTTGCGATCTTCTTCTGGATTGCTCGGCACAACCTCATCCTTGTTCCAGTTGCCGCCGATCGTGATCTTGCATCCTTCGCTGTAAAGCACCTTCGCGCGGTTTCCTACGTGCGCCTTGATGCCCTCCAACACGGTCACCTCGTGCTTGGGAACGCCGCTGTAGCCGCCCAGCAGAGTGCGGTCCGCATTGGGTCCGATCACCGCAATCGTCCGGTACTTGCCCAGATCCAGCGGAGCCAGTCCGCCTTCATTCTTCAGCAGCGTGATGACCTCGCCTGCAGACCGCCGTGCCAACTGGCGATGATCGTCGCATCCGACCACGCGCTCCGCATCGTCCGGATCGACATACGGATCGTCGAACAATCCCAGCTTGAACTTCCACAGCAGCATCGGCGCAACCAGTTCGTCGAACTGCGATTCCTTCAGCTTGCGCTTCTTCACCAACTCGACCAACGACAGATAGCAGTCCGGATCGGGCAGTTCGATGTTCACGCCCGCTTCCACTGCTAGCCTTGTCGACTCCGCCTTGTCCTCCGCGACGAAGTGCCCGTGCGTGTCCGGACGATAGCCGAGCTCCCAGATCGCGAAATAGTCGGAGACATAGTAGCCCTTGAATCCGAATTCCTTCTGCAGCACGTCTTTCAGCAGCCACTTGCTCGCGTGCGACGGCACACCGTCGACTTCGTTGTACGACGGCATCACGCTGATGGCGCCACCCTTCTGCAGCGCCTCTTTGAACGTGAACAGGAACGTCTCGCGCAACACGCGCATCGACACATTCGCCGGCGCGCAATTCATGCCCGACTCCGGCTGCCCGTGCCCCACGCAGTGCTTCAAGGTTGCGATCAAGCGCGTTTTGTCAGCGAATTTCGCGTCGCCCTGAAAGCCGCGCACCGCGGCGATTCCCATACGCGAAACCAGAAACGGATCCTCGCCGTAAGTTTCTTCGCAGCGTCCCCAGCGCGGATCGCGCGCCACGTCCACGACAGGCGTCAGCGCCTGATGTCCCCCGCGCGACCGGCATTCCCGCGCCGTCGCCGTAAAAATCGCCTCAATCAGTTCAGGATTGAATGTCCCGGCCAGCGCGATTGGCTGCGGATAGCTGGTCCCGTCCACTGCCGCGTGCCCGTGCAGGCACTCTTCATGGAAGACCACCGGAATCCCCAGCCGCGAGTTCGCGAGGAAGAATTTCTGGATGGCGTTCGTCGTCTCCGCCATCTTGCGTGCATTCAGCCCGCCGCCCGCGTCGCTCGGACGCCCCACCTGCCCCAGCCCGTGACCCTTCTTGAAAAACTTCTTGGCCTTCGCCAAATCGAACGCGCCGGCATCGTCCACCAGCGATTTCGGTTTTTGCTGCCAGATGCAGAGCATCTGCGCCGCTTTCTCTTCGAGCGTCATGCGGGAGAGAAGATCTTTCGTCCGCTTCTCGGCCGGCAGCTTGGGATTCTGATAGGGCAGCATCTTTCGCGAAGTAGAATTTCGGGCCACGGAAGCTCCTCCAGGACTTGCGTAAACGTTTACGGTTTCACGCCAAAAAACGTCCGCGGACACACGACCACTGCCCACGGAACTCTACTGCAGAACCGGCACTATACTACACCCTCGCAAATCCGCAGTGTGACACACATCACACCGGTCGCTAGCTCAGCTACTACACCAGCCCTTTTCTCAACTCTTCCAGCGGATACTTCGTCCCGCGCCACACGATCCCGCCATTCCATAGCGTCAGAAACATCGAGCGCAGCAACGTGTAGATGAACATCGCCGTGCTCACCGGATGCAGAAGGACATAATACGGCGGCACCGACGACCGCCACGACATCCCGATGTAGATCAGCAGGATCGCTCCCAGCGCAATCGCGAACGGCAGCCGTTCCCAGCCATGTGCCAGCCATATGCCGAGGAACGGTCCCCAATTGACAAACGCTAACCCGAAGGCAGACACGATCGTTCGCCAGGGCCGAAACGCGAGCACCGCGAAGAAGTTCTTGGTGAGATTGTTGACGATGCCGAACGCTCCATGCGCCCAGTGGATCGAGATTAGGTCGCCGCCGAACACGTTTCGCTGGGCGTGCCCCGAGTTCTTCACCACCTTGCCCAGCTTCATGTCGTCAAGCACTTCCATGCGCAGCTTTTCGTACGTGCCCACCGCGTCATACACGCGACGCCGCACCAGGTTGAACGCGCCCACGCCCATGTGATCGTCGGTGCTCGGATCGGCCACCTTCCACGGACGATGCACGAACATGAACATCGTCTGGAAAAACGCGATCATCATGTATTCACCCGGCCGTTTCATGATCATGCTCGGGAACAGCACCACGTGATCGGCAGGTTCGGCCTCGGCGTAAGCCAGCGCCCGCCGCAGCGAGTCGGGCTTGAAGTGCACATCCGCGTCGGTGAATAAAAGCCAGTCCCCGGTGGCCTGATTCGCCGCAGTCCACATGGCGTGAGTCTTCCCCAGCCATCCAGCGGGCAACTCCGTGTGATGAATCACCCGCAACTCAACAACACGAGGGTGCCCCATCCTTGTCGCGTTCTGTGCGACAGAGCCTGCCCTGAGCTTGTCGAAGGGGTGGGGGGTTTGACTTTCAGTGGATGACGCTGGGTGCCCCATTTCTCCCTGCTTTTGGGAGAAGTGGGAATTCTGACTTCCCGCGCGGGAATCAGACAATTCCCTCGCCAACCGCTCCATAATCTCGCCGGTACGATCGGTCGAACGATCGTTCACCGCAATCACTTCATAGTTGTCATAATCGAGTGCGAGCAGAGACCGCAGCGCCCCTTCAATCTCCGCTTCCTCATTTCGCGCCGGAACAATGATCGACACCCGAGGATTCCCGGCAGGCAAGACCGGATTGCGATCCCACTCCGGTCGAGAGACATCCGCAACGGAAGGCATGCCCAGAGCCGCATCCACGATGCGCGATGCCCACGCGAAGGCGAGAATAATTCCTGTAATCCAGAAGAAATACGACATCCAATCAGACCCCGAGTTCCTTCGACCAAAACATTTCACCACAGAGGCATAGAGTCACCGAGAAACCGTTCTTCTTTCTCAGTGCCTCCGTGTCTCTGTGGTGAACGATTTCAATGCAGCGGCTGCGACTTCCCATCCACCGCCACAGCCGGAGCAAACTTCATCCCGTAAAACAGTATGGCAGAAGAAACTCCCATGGCGATGATCGGCAGCACAAACGAAGTCTGCAGCGAGTGCCGGTCGGCAACCCAACCCATCATGGCCGGCGACGGGACATCCCCCAGAATGTGAATGATAAAAATATTGATCGCCAGCGCCGTCGCGCGCACATGGGCCCCCACTGAGTTGATCACGGCAGCGTTCAACGGCGCTGTGTTCAGCAACAAGAAAAACGCCGCCACTCCGATCGCCGGAATCATCATCTTCCCTTTCGAAAACAGCGCGACCACCATCACCGGAATGCCCAACGCCATGCTCACTGCCGAAACGAAGTAGTACGAGCTCTTCATCTTCGGCAGCAGATAGTCCCCCAGCCAGCCACCAGCCAACGCCGCCAGGATGCCGTCGATCACAATGATGATGCCGAACTTGAAGTTGGCTGCCTCCAGCGTATAGCCGCGTTCCGTATTGAGGAATTGCGGCATCCACACCTGGATGCCGCCAAGACAGTACGTCATGAAGGCCATGCCGAGGGTCGCAGTCAGAAATGCAGGATTCTTCAGCAGCGTCCCTCCCAGGCGGACCAGCCTTCCCAGGTATAGCCACACGATCAACAGCCCTTCCTGTAACGTCCCACCCTTGAAATCGGCAGGCAAAAGATCGCCCAGGTCGGCGTCGTGGCTGGAATCGAACTGGCCACGCGCCGGCTCCTTCAGGAACATCACGCTGATCGCCAGCAGAAAGCCCGGCGCCGCCGCAATGTAAAACGGAAACCGCCAGCCGTGATGTGGCGCAAGATACCCGCCCAGCAGATATCCCGCGGCCGAACCGACCGGGATCGCAAGATAGAACACGCCCAGAATCCGCCCGCGCACATTCTCATGAAACAGATCGGCCACGAACGTCGGAGCAATCGTCACGAACGTCGCCTCGCCCACTCCCACCAGCGTGTGCCGCACCAGCAGTTCCGTATACGTGTGCGTGACTGCCGTCAGCAGCGTGAGTCCGCTCCAGAAGATGGCGCCGAGCGTAATAATGACTTTTCGCGAGTAACGGTCTGCCAGCGGCCCCACGAACGGCGCCGCGATCATGTAGAAGCCCAGAAACGCGCTGGTCAGCAACCCGATCTTTTCCTTCGAGACGTGGAACTCCGCCTGCACCAGCGGCTGCACGGCAAACAGCACGTTGCGATCCGCATAGTTCAGCAGATTCAGCGAGGTCAGGACCATCACCGCGGTCCACGGTTGCAGGTCTCTCTTAGCCATGGTCGAGCGAATATAGCACGCGCGAATGTTGAGATTGTTGAGCCCGCGAAAATGAAGACTCTGTGCGCTCTGTGGTGGATGGCTGTTGCGCTTACCGCTTCTTAGGTCGCGGCCAGCGCGCCACGATCGTCGTCGAGATCCCACCCCTCGGACGAAACTCTCCCCGCACCTCGGCCCACACCGGACGAGCCCACAGCACCACGTCTTCCAGCACGCGGTTGACGATGTTCTCCTGAAAGATCCCCAGATTGCGGTAGCTGTGCAGATACTCCTTCAACGATTTCAACTCGAGGCAGTGCTTGTCCGGCATGTACTGAATCTTCAACGCGCCAAAATCCGGCAACCCGGTCTTCGGACACACCGACGTGAACTCCGGATCGTCCACGATGATCTCGTATCCCGGAAACTGGTTGGGCCATGTCTCGATCTCGGGAAATCTGTGGTCGAGTCCAGCGGCGGCGTGCTCGGGCGTGTAGCGTGGCGATTTCTTCGGCATGTTCGCTATTGTATCGGCTGTCCCGTCAGGTCGCAGAGACGCGGCTCCGTTCCCAGGGCGAATGCCAGGCACGCCCACGCTTATGCAGCCGAACCCCTCTCCCCCGCATCAAAACAAATACCGTTCGAGAAGCGCCTGTCTGTTCTGTCCGGGGCTCCGGAATGGTAAATTACTGCTTACAGTAGTTCCTGCCTTACCCTGAAAGACGAGAGGTTGGCGCTGACAAACAATTCGCACGCACCGTCCCGGCGGCGGTGGATCTGGATCGCATCGGCACTCGTCGTACTTTCCCTCATACTCTATTCCTATCTTCACCAGACGCCACTGAAGGTCCGCCTGGTTGCGGTGAACCGCGGACCCATTCGCAGTCTGGTCTCCACCAACGGCAAAGTCGAGCCGGTCCTAAACTTCGAGGCGCACGCGCCCATCGCCACCACGGTGAAACGCATTCTGGTCAAAGAGGGCGAGCATGTGCGGAAGGGCCAGCTTCTGCTGGAACTCGATGATTCCGACATCCGCTCGCAAGCCGCCCGCGCCGAGGCGCAAATCAAAGCCGCGCAAGCCAATCTGGCTGCGACCAAGAACAGCGGCACTCAGGAAGAAGTCCTTACTCTGAACTCGGAGCTCGTCAAGGCCCGCAGCGCGCGCGACGTGGCCCAGCGCAATCTCGACGCCTTGCAGAAGTTGGTGCAGGAAGGCGCCGCATCCCCGGGCGAGGTGCGCCAGGCGCAGGACAAACTGCAGAGCGCCCAGGCCGATGTCAGCCTGCTCGAGCAGAAACTGAAAGAACGCTATTCCAAGCCAGAACTCGCCCGCACCGAATCGCAGGTCGCCGAAGCGCAAGCTGCCTACGACGATGCCACGGACGCGCTCAGTAAATCGAGCGTGCGCGCTCCCTTCGATGGCACCGTCTATTCCCTTCCCGTCAAGTCCGGCGCGTTCGTGCAGACCGGCGACCTTCTGCTGCAGGCCGCCGATTTCTCGAAGATTCTGGTACGTGCCTTCGTCGATGAACCGGACATCGGCCGCCTGCAGATCGGCCAGCGTGTTGAAGCCACGTGGGACGCCGTTCCCGGCCGCACCTGGATCGGCGCCGTCAGCACCGTGCCCTCCACCGTCAAGCCCCGCGGCAACCGCAACGTCGGCGAGACCACCTGCCTCATCGACAATCAGGACCAGCGCCTGCTGCCCAACATCAATCTCGGCGTGACCATCGTCGCCGCCGAACACGACAATGTCCTCACCCTGCAGCGTGACGCCATGCACATCGACGACAGCGAGCCCTACGTCTACAAAGTCGTCGACGGACGCATCCGCCGCCAGAACATCAAATTCTCCCTGCAGAATCTCACGCGCGTCGAAGTCACCTCCGGCCTCACCGAGGGCGACCAGGTCGCCCTCCCCGCCGAGGAGATCAAGCCGCTCTTCGACGGCGCCTCGATAAAGGTCGTGCCCTGAGTTATGCTCAGAATTTTCATCGTCCCCGCCCTCATCGCAGCTCTTTTCGTCTTGCCCGCCGCGTCTGCTTCACCTGCCCCCGGCGAACTCCTCGCCTCCGGGCATGTCGACGAAGCGATTCAGGTTTTGGAACAGCAGATCCGGCAGGCTCCCAACGACGCCGCCAACTATAACCAGCTTTGCCGCGCCTATTTCATGATGGAGGAGTGGGACCGCGGGATCGACAACTGCGAGCGCGCGCGCGAACTCGACCCGCAAAACAGCCGTTACCACCTCTGGCTGGGACGCGTGTACGGCGAGAAGGCCGCCCGCGTCAACTTCCTCTCGGCCGCCGGGCTGGCCAAGAAGGTTCGCGTGTCCTTCGAACGCGCCGTCGAACTGAGTCCCACCGACTGGGAAGCGCGCGCCGATCTGGGAGAGTTCTATCTGGAAGCACCAAGCTTGGTGGGTGGAGGAAAGGATAAGGCCCGCGAGCAGGCGAACGCCATCATGCCGCTCAAACCGGGCAAGGCCTTTTGGCTGCTGGGCCGCATCGCTGAAAAGAACAAAGATCTCTCCGACGCCGAGCGCCTCTATCGTGCCGGCATCGGCGCCTACTCCGGTACGCGAGCCTGGGTCGAACTGGCGATTTTCTTCCGCCACAACAACCGCCTCGACGACATGGAGAAGGCGCTCCGCGAACTCGAGAATGCCCCGGTGGATGATCACCTGGCGTTGATGGACGGCGCCAGTCTGATGGTTCGCACCGGACGCGATCCCGCACTTGGTGTTCGCCTGTTGAAGCGCTACTTCTCCGTGGGCACAGTCGAAGAGGGTCCAGCTTTCAAGGCGCACGAATATTGGGGACAGTTGCTGGAGCGACAAGGCGATCACCGCGGCGCCGCCCAGGAATATCACGCCTCCCTCGCGCTCTATCACAACTACCACCGCGCCCAGGAAGACCTGAAAAGGGTCGAGCGCTGAATACTCATATACCGCGGTTGCCCCATCCTTCTTTCGCGTTCTGTGCGAAAGAGGATGGGGATTTTGACTTTTGTGGCGGCCGATGGCCTTCGAGAATTTCGCACTCACGACCGATCCAATTTAGAATTTCGCTGGCATCCAAACACTTCATACAGCCATTCACTCACTGCTGAAAGGGACGCAATGAAACCTTCACGCCGCGGTGCGCTTCTCCTCTTGTGGATCGCCGGATCTATTCTGCTTCCCAGTACCCTCCACGCCGAACCCGTCCCTCTCAAGCGTGTCGTGGAACTGGCGCTCTCGCATGCCACCGGAACTGCGATCGCTGAAGCGGATCAGCAGCGCGCCGACGCCGGCTACCGCGAACTGCGCAACACCTATATCCCGCAGGTAACACTCGGCGCCGGACTCGGCCCGCCCTCCTACGGCTTCCCGCTCTCCATTGAAGGACAACCGCCGTCCCTGTTCAACGTCACTGCGCAATCGGCTCTGCTGAATCCATCGCTCCGGGAATTCCTGAAGGCCGCCAAAGCCGAGACCACCGTCGCCTCGCTGAAGTCGAAGGACGAACGCAACCAGATCATTCAGGACGCCGCCCTGAGCTACGCTGAACTGGCGAAGTGGGAGCAGCGCCTCGCCAAGCTCCAGGAGACGCAAGCCGACGCCAACAAGATGGAGGCCGCCGTAGCCGAGCGCGTCAAGGAAGGCATCGACAGCGAAGTAGAAGGCACCAAGGCGAAGCTATCGGCGGCACGTGTCCGTCTTCGAATCGCTGAAGCCCAGGGCGCCGCCGACGTCCTGCGCGAACACCTCGCGAAGCTCACCGGGCTTCCCGCCGCCAGCATTCAGACCGATCCCGATTCGATTCCAGCCGCGCCAGCTCAGGCGAGCGCTGACGATGCGCCCAAAGCCTCCGCCGATTCCAGCCCCGCGACGCAAGCCGCCGTGGAGCACGCCCGCGCGCAATATCTTCGCGCCCAGGGAGAGCACAAGGCGCTGTGGCCCTCTTTCGATTTCGGCGCGCAGTACGCGCTGCTCTCCAAGTTCAATAACTTTCAGAATTACTACATTCCCTCGAAACCCTGCATCGTTGGCGGCGTTTCCGTCCTCTGCACCACCGACACCTTCCGGCAGAACAATGCCAGCGTCGGAATCAGTATCCGCTTCCCGATCCTGAACTTCGCGCAGCGCTCGCGCGCCCAGGCCGCCGACGCCGATGCGCTCAAGGCCACCAAGCAGGCGGAGGCGGCGAAGAACCAACTCTCCGAGCAAACGCTGCGCCTGCAGCGCACCGTAACGCAATTGCAGGCCGCGCATGATGTGGCAGAACTCGAAGCCGAGGTCGCGCAGAAGAACCTGTCCGCCGTGCAGACGCGTATGGACGCAGGCACCGCCAACCTCCACGACCTGGACGACGCAAGAGCGCAGGTCAGCGAACGCTACATTGCGCTGCAGGACGTAACGTTCGAGCTAGAGCGCGCGCAGCTAGGCCTGCTGCGCTCGACGGGAGATCTGGAGAAGTGGGCGCTGGGCAAGTAACGCCGCCCGTGGAATGTGACATCGCACAGCCCCGCACGATTGTCATCCTGAGCGGAGTGAACGTCCGCGCAGCGGACGATCACGAAGTCGAAGGACCTCTACCCGTTCTGCCGAACTTCTGGCTTTGTCGTTTCCTGCACGGATAGGCTACCGAAATCTTGCACCGGCGGTTTCAGAGTTTTCTTGAAGATCAGACAAGCTCCGACAATCAAGGCGAGTACGAACACCACGATCAGACCAAGGATATCGCCACCCACCATTCCGACGGCGCAAGTCGTGGCCATCAACACCAATTCCCACGTCGCAATTTGTCTCTTCTTTTTTCTGAACATCGGGAAAATTGACTTCGGCCAAGAATACTACGCCGTCTAGTCCGCGGCCAGGAGTCATCGACCAACGAAATCAATCAAGGAAACAGGTGCGGGCTCAAAATCCTGGCGAGGTGCAGTTTGAGTGTAATTGCGATTTCTCCAACCGGGTCGATTCTCTTTTGGATTACTGCCCCGATTCTGATGGAAGAACCGGGAAGACGGTCTGCGTCGGCAGTTGACGCAACCAGAGTTGGAACCAATCGGGCATAAGCTGCCCCACAGGTAAACAGCCGACCCCAGCAGGCATGACTTCACGAATTTCAGGTGATACCGCCCTGTCCCGTGAGAACTTGACTTCGACGGTGATCACGTTTTGAGAAGGCGAAGCATCCAACTGCTTCTTGTACTTGTGCTTCTTTGCTGCCTTGATCGCTGCCTGATGGAGAATCGTAGGACCCTTAATCACTGTTGCACTGCGCACCGCCCCTGACTTACGAAGCCCCAGTTCAACAATGACTGTGCGCTCTTCCCCACCGTTTTCCTGTCCTGCCGGACTTATCGCAGCCGGACTGTTAGGTCGTGAGTTGGCTGCTTCTATCGACGCGCGACATTGCGCGAACGAGGTCCCACAGAGGCAAGCTGCTAAAACGCAGACAATCTGTACCTTCTGGACACATCCCATAGGCAATCGTCGCTTACATAATCATATGGTCCTCAGGCTCAGCGATCAATTGACTTTGGTGCTATATGCGTTAACGCGCGATTATACGCAGGATGCTGCATTCAGGCGTCCGAAGGCTCCTTTGCGAAGTCTGCGAAGCGAATGTTCACGAAGTCGAAGGACCCCTACCTCTCCGCGGAACTTCCAGCACTCATCTCTCTCGGCTTACCTTTCGAAGCAGGTAGATCGTGCAGGCTATCGCCGACGCCACGCCGATAACGAAACTGGGCAGAATCGCTCCCAGTGGCGCTTGCGCCTCCCCGGCGTAATAGTGATTCGCCCATGTGCACGTTACCGGGAGAGAGAAGAGGAATCCTGGAATAAAGAAAGCGATTCCGATGACTACGGCCTTCAGCCGCCTGAGGCCTAAGGAACCTCTAGGTGGTGTAGCTCCGTGCATGATGGACATTATCGCGCAGTCGGCCTGGCCGAGGTGACTGCGATGAGCGTGACTAGAATTTGCAGCAGCGATCCATAAGAGCCCGCTCTCTGAGTAGAATAGCCACCGTAGCGATCCGTGAGGCGAACCTATGACCATTCTGCGCGGCACGCTCAGTGCACTGGCCGCTGTATTCGTCGGACTGCTTGGCCCCGGGCTGTTTTGGCTACTACGCGACATTAACAGTTCCAAAGCAACAGGTGTGGCGGCGGTTGTCGGAGGTTTTCTAGAGAGCTTCTTCTCTCCTTCGTTCTGGATTCTCGCCGTCCTGTTTTTTGCTCTGTTCTTCGCGGCAAGTCGGCTCAGCAGCAAGCCGCTGAGAATCCTTCTATTTTGGACCCCAGTTACCACTATCTCGATACTGGGACTGAGTATCTTCTCTCTAGTCACCTTCTTATGGCTGCATGTCAGAAGAGGGTGATTGCCCATTTAGCCACTGCGCCCATCGGGCAAATCGACGCTTAACCCGCTCACCACCGTAACTTGGCCGACCCTCTGTTCTTTGGTATTACCTTGCAAGAACATTTGGGCCCTGTCGTTCCACTCGCGGAGGGTGTCCATGCAACGTACGCGCATCGCAGCTCTGTTTATCGCCGGAATGGTCTGTATCGGCTTTGCTCAAGAGAATTCCGCCGGACGCAAGCCATCAACGGCGCAGAAGCCCGCCCTGGAGACTCAGGCCATCGTGAATCTCAGGAAATTTGTCGCCGCGGAGTCCGCGTATGCCATGAGCCACCCGGATCAGGGTTTTGCCTGTGATCCTCAGGTTCTTACGAAACTGGAGTGGCCGAACTCAAACGCCAAGCTGCTTGAACCTGCCTTGCTCAGTGGTGCGGGAAACTATAGGTTCTCGGCCAGCTGCGCTCGAGATTCGAAGCCAGGCACTAAGCTCAACGTTCTTGCTGTACCACTTGATCCGCATGCTAACCTTCGTGCTTTTTGTAAGACTGAGACGTTTGGGCCTTACGAAACGGCACCCTATGTTGCGACAGGCGGATCCGAGATCCGCAGCATTTCGGCAGCAAACGCCGGCAGTTGCCTTGTCTCGGGAGAGCCTCTGAAATAGCGGCCTGCCGCTGGCTGCCTCCGTGCGGGGCCAACTCGCTTCACCTTCAGTGTAATAATGGCTCGCATGGCGGCCTGGAGCGCAGTCACGGTTCCGAGAACATCGTACAAGTTCCCTGCGGTATGCCCCGATTGCCTGAGAACGGGCCCGCTCACAGGTGTACCGATTCCAGCCCAGCGTCGTATCGAGGTGCCGTTTTGCGAGCCGTGCGCACTACGGCTCGTGAAGAGGCGCAGGCTCTCGCGACCGCTACTGATACTTGCCGTCGCCATCGCCTTCGGTCTTATGCTTTGGTTCGGTCTCAGTAAATGGGTAGGCTGCTGGATTGCGATGTTGTTAGTCCTACCGACAGTTTGGCTGACGGACTATCGGGGTCGGGTCGTACGCATAAAAAGCTACCGAGTGGACAACGTGACATTTGAATTCAAGCACAGCGAGTACGCACAGCAATTCGCACAAGCAAACCAGATTGCCTCAGGCGTCGGCACAGAATAGCGGACTGCCAGGTTTGTCATCCTGAGCGGAGGGATCGCCCGCGCAGCGGACGATCCCGAAGTCGAAGGATCCCTACCCCCTAAACAAAATCCGCGCCTCATCGCCGCATGCAGCGAGCAAAAAACAAGCCGGGAGAATACCTCAGAAGATCAGTGGATATCCGTCGACTCCAGGACGGACCGCGTCAGACGCACGAAATTCACTCTAGTGGTCGTCCGCAATCACAATGTCGTGACACTCGAACGAAGGGCGCAGCTTAACCGCGGATACCTTGCGCCCAACACTCGATGTGACGAGGCGATACTTGTATGGAATGAAGCCATCGGCTTGAATCCAAACCTCGTAAATGCCTGCCTTCATCCGCTTGATAGAGTATTTCCCTCTGGAGTCAGACTTCGCCGCGAAAACAATCCTTCCGGAGGAATCTCGCACTTCAACATTCGCGCCCACCACAGCCTTCCCGCCAGAGTCACGCAAACTTCTTGTTCGCACCGATACCGGCTGGCTCTCGACATCGATGCAGGTCGCAAATGCAGCATTGGATGCTGCGACAGACAGAAGCAAGAGTAGAACTCTGCCTTTCATGTAGAAGGTAGCCACCGCGGATATCATACCTTTGATCCTTGCGAATCGCCGCTATCACTGCTCTAGTGAGGTGTAAACACTCAAACTCCCCGGTTGATGTCTGAGAAGACTCAGGCCCTGACGGTCAGTCAAGTCTCTCACTCCGCCTGCGTGCAATCCTGCTCCCACTGCGGAAGCCAGGGATGGGCTCCCATCTTTCAACGTATCCAGACCGCTTCAAGAGCTGAAGCTGGCATCATCGACCGTTGTGAGCAGAATCTATCGCGGGCGGATTTCGAGAATCTTCAGGAATATCCAAACCAGCACCATCACCCAGCGCAGCCCCCTCAGGCGCTCTTGATTGTCCGTCGTGGTAACGGATTTTGCGGTCAGCAGGAGCACGCCAGAAAACAACGATACGAGAGCGAAACCGCCTAAGAAAATCTCGTCAGTGAGCGACAGCGTATGCGGCCGAAACCACCACAGCAGGATTGCAAAGACCGGGAAAAGCGCAAAGAATACCGCAAACCAGAAGATGTAAAACCGCTGGCTCCGGGGCGCAGACCGAGGTGGAATTTCATCGAACACGCATCAATTCTCGCAGGTCTTCGCCCGCTCGCACGATGACTGTCGTAACCAGACTTATCCCTAGCTTTGTCATCCTGAGCACAGTGATCGCCCGCGCAGCAGACGATCACTGAGTCGAAGGATCCCTACCCCGGACACAGTCCGCGCCCGTCGCCGCATGTAGCGGGCAAAGACAACACCTCAGAAGATCGGTAGAGATCCTTCGACTGCAGGACTGACCTGCTTCGCAGCCAGCCTTTCGCTCAGGATGACAAACTTACAGCTTTCCCCGCAGCGTCTTCACCACTTGCCGGATGGCCTTCTCATTCCGCCGATACCACCGCCACTGTCCATGCTTGGTGGCCTCGACCAGCCCGGCCTTGGTCAGGATCGCCATGTGATGCGAAATCGTCGGCTGTGACAGATGGATTCGTTCCTCGATATCCCCGCCGCACAAACACGAAGGATGGATGTGCTTGGGAGCCGGCGTCTTCCCCTCTCCGCCGGCTTTCAGCGTCAGGAGAATTCGTCGGCGGGTGGGATCGGCAATGGCGTGCAGGGTGCGATCCAGCGATGCCTCGGAAGTCATGCTGGATACAGATATCGCGGAAATCGATGGGTGTCAATCTATGGCTCATTGCAGTGCGGTATCATGACCTCGCATGGCTCGAAAGGTCGAGTGCAACCTGCACGGCGAGCGGCAGGAAACGTACGTGTGCTCCCACCTCGTCAGCAATCCGGTCGGGTTGGGGTTTAACCGGAATGAGCCTGACGATGAGAATCCTTTCCCCGACGCTTGGTGCGACGACTGCGAACTGATTCGCGCCGCCCATGGCGGATGGAACGAAGAATCCGAGAAACTGGCGAGCATCTCTCTTCTCTGCTCCGGTTGCTACGAGCAAGCCCGCATCCGCAACACCAAAACCGCCTACACCATGGATGACCTCGCCGGCTTGTGCTGGAAATGCGGAACCTGCGAAGAGTGGCACACCGGGCCTTGCCTTGATTTCGGATTCAGCCGGCCGTTCTATTGGGATAAGTCAAATACAAACGCCAGGGTTGCCGAGCCACCCGCAACCAACAGTGACCTGCGCAAAACTTTTCTGACCACGGACTACTGCGCCATCGACGACGAACATTTCTTCGTCCGCGGAGTGCTTCGCCTCCCGATCATTGGCACCGCCGAACATCTTTGCTGGGGAATCTGGGGATCCTTGAGCCGAGCCCACTTCGACACTTTGATCAGGATGGACGGTGACCCGAAGCGGGTCGAGATTCCAGCCATGTTCTCACGGCTGAGTTCCCGCGTGCCCGGCTACCCGAACACGCTGAGCCTGAAAATGTATGCCCACATTCAAAAGCCCGGCATGCGTCCCCACTTCGAACTGGAGGACACCGATCATCCGTTGGCGCAGGAATACCACCACGGCATTACACCCGAACGGGTTAAAGAAATTATGCTGCGGGAACTGCGCGAAGCCAATTCGACGTAGGCGCCCTACTTCTTCAGAATCGGGCTGTAGCCGTCGCCGATCAGCTTCGCCCGCATCGCCTCGGCTTCCTTCACATCGCTATACGGACCAAGTTGCACGCGAAACAGCTTGTCTGTTGTGGATTGTGGCGTCACGAACGCCGGATACTCCTTCTTCTTGAGTGCATCCACCAACGCATCGGCATCTTCCTGCTTACTCACGGCGGCTACTTGCACGAAGTATCCCGAGGTCGGCAGCGTGGTGAGGGAGTCACTCGGATTGGCTGCCGGCGTCGTCGCTGCCGGAGCTGTCGTCGTGGAGTTCGTGGCTGTGGCCGCGTTCGTATCGGTCTTGTTCTCCGCCGCCTGGGCCGGCGTCAACTCTGGCGTTGCATCTTTCTGCTCGACCGACTTGTAAAACGTCATGGGCTGCGCTGCAGATGCCGATCCACCGCTGGATTTGCTGGTATTGGTCGATACCTGTGGAGCCGGCGCGGCGGCGGCCAGCCCGGGTTCGGATTTCCGACCGAGCGTGTATCCCAGCGCGAAGAATAGCGCACACACGCCCACCAGCCCGAAAAACAATACGAGCAGCTTCCCTGTCCCGAGCGTGATTTCAGTATCTTCTGCCGAAGCCATAAACGCTTCCCCCACGCATCGTCGAGCCGCCACCCTTGCCAGCTGCCAAGCCGTATCGATGCCGCTCGCGCTTCGCGCTTGCGAGACGGGCGAAGCCGCCCATCTCCACACAATCGGTTATGCCGTCTTTCCTGGCGGTGGTGCCGGAGCCGCCGGCTTGTCGTCGCCTGCCTTGTTCAGCAACTTCTGTAGTCCGGAGAAGAAGTCCACCGGCACCGGGAACACCACCGTCGTGTTCTTCTCGACGCCGATCTCGGTGAGCGTTTGCAGATAGCGCAACTGCACGCTGACCGGCTCGCTCGACAGCAGGTGCGCGGCTTCGACGAGCCGCTGCGCCGCCGAGAATTCGCCCTCGGAGTGAATGATCTTCGACCGCTTCTCGCGCTCCGCTTCGGCCTGCTTCGCCATGGCGCGGACCATCGTCTCATTCAGGTCCACCTGCTTCACTTCGACGTTCGTCACCTTCACGCCCCACGGCGAAGTGTGCGTGTCGAGGATGCTCTGCAGCCGCAGGTTGATCTTGTCGCGATGCGCCAGCAGTTCGTCGAGTTCCTGCTCGCCCAGCACCGAACGCAGCGTGGTTTGCGCGAACTGCGAAGTCTGGTAGACGTAGTTGGATACTTCCACGACCGCCTTGCGCGGCTCGATCACGCGCAGGAAGATCACGGCATTCACCTTCAACGTGACGTTGTCGCGCGTGATGATGTCCTGCGGAGGGACTTCGAGCGCTTCCTGCCGCAGCGACACGCGTACGATACGATCGACCGGAGCAAACACAAGAATCACGCCCGGCCCCTTGGCAGCGGGCAGCAGGCGGCCGAGGCGAAAAATTACGCCGCGTTCGTACTCCGCCAGAATTTTGATGGAACTGAGAATGTATATGACAACGATGATCGCGGCGACCGTGCCGAATCCGCCAACGAGTTCAAACATGAACGCCTCCACGCAGGAGCCAGCTTCGCCCCTACCGCGGATTGTATAGCAGCCAAAAGAAAGCGGAGCGCAAATCGCGCAATTGCGGTTGCTTGGCTTGATGCGGGAAGCCACTCAGGTTCAGCCGTCATCCCGAGCGGAAGTTGCCGGCGTCATCCTGAACGGAGCCGTTCTTCCGGCGGAGAGAAGGATCTCGCGAGGATCGGATCATTCCGCGCCAGATCCCTCCGCCGGCTGAAAAACGCCGTCGTTCGGGATGACGCCATTCGGAGGGCTCGACTTGCCCGTGACGCCCTTACTGCGCCCTCGCCACCTGAATCCGCGTCGCGTCGACCTTCACGTCGCGCTGGATCTCCATCTCGAGCGACGTGCCGACTTCCAGCTTCACCTCGGGCCCATGCTTCAGCAGCGCCCATGCCACTCCCCCGGCGATGCCCGCCAGCCCGCCATAGCGCGCGCCGTTCAGCCCGCCAGCCGCGGCCCCGCCGATCGTTCCCACCGTTCCTCCGACGGCCGCACCCTTGGCTGCGTCTTCGATCCGCTTGCCCGTGTCTTTATCCTGCTGAATCGTGCCCTCGGAGTCCTTCACGCCTTTGTCGTCAGCGCCGGGCGTGTTGTCGATCGAACCGGGCAGCATCACCGTATAGCCGCTCGGATAGATCATCGACGTGAAGTGAATCAGCAGTTCCGCGCGCTTTTTCGACCGGCCCGCGTGCTCGGTGTGCATGATCTTGCCCTGAATGTAGGTCCCGGCAGGAATCAGGATGCGATCATTCAGCACGAAGGGAAACGCCGTCTCGGCGTAAACCGGATCGCCCTCGCGCGCATTCTTGGTGGAAATCGCCTGCTTGAGCAGCAGCGGAACCTTGGTTCCTGCAGGGATCACGGTGGCGATGAGATCGTCGCCGGGTGCTGGCTTAGGCTGTGGCTGCGCAAGCGTGGCACGCGGCGCCGCCACGTGCTCGTCTGCGGGCTTGGACGAATCCGCCTGCCCGAACGCCATCCCCGATATCAGCAGTGTTGTCAAGAAAACGCGCATCCCGCACCTCCAAAACAAGGGCGTACGCCCCAAGCTTACTACGCCTTAGCGGCTTGGATGCAGGATTGCAATGAGAGAGTTATCCGGAGGATGTAGACACTTGGGAAGTCGCCGGGCGCTACCAGGACTCCAGATAATACCGTGGCGCCCGGACCAGAGATTGCCCCGGCTTGCCGCTCTTCGCCTCTCGGAGCAGCCCGGTAACCTCCCGATCGATGGCGTGAAGCGCATCTTCTTCCAGGTTAGTAAATCGGAAAGGCTGCAGGTAGCCGTTGCCACCGAGCATTGGAAACATCATCTCCGCCCGCGCACGGGCAATGCCGGAACTCAGATAGATCGTGATGTCCACCCAGGTGCGCTCTTCCAAGTACGAGGAAAGATCGAGCAGGCCGCCGGTGATCGAGAGGCTCTGCAGCGTGGCGAAGATTTGCCGTCCATTTTCCAGCCGCACCACCGCAGAGATCGCCCCGCGTAGGTTCACCCGCGGAGCGCGTCGCGCCGGCATGCGTTGCAGAAAGTAAGTCATGACATCGTTACCAACTTCGAGTCTGGTTGCCTCACCGGAGCAACCGTCTCACGAGCTCTCCTGATTTCGCCCCTTCCACTGAGCGAGCCAGCGGGAGAAGAACGGTTTGTGCTGATCGTCGAGCAACCCTTCCAGTTTCGACAGAAGAATGTCGGCCGATTGTGACTTGGTTACGAACGAATCCACCGATCGCAGCTTGCTCTTGGGCAGCGGCCCGTACGCCGACAGCAGCATGATCGGGACGTGCGAGTTGAGGCGCTTCATCTTCTCGGCAACCAGATCGCCGCTCATGCCGGGCATCTGATAGTCGACGAGCACCGCATCCACGTTGCGCGAGAGAAACAGCTTCAGGCCTTCATCCACGCCGCTGGCCTCGAGAACTTCGTATCCGTTCTTCTCGAGCAGCATCTTGCGCGCGATCAGCCCCTTCCAGTGATCATCAATACAAAGAATGGTAGCTTTCGCGCGGGACATGACGTCGTGTTCCCCACAAGGCCAGAGGTGGATTTCGTTCAGCGTAGACACTTCCCCATGGGAAGTGGCAAGGGGCTGAACTACGAAGTGGTGGGCAAGTAGATGATGACGCGGGCTGAGCGAATCGGCAAATTACGAACGGTCACTCGCAGGAACAGTTACCCTGTCGGGAAATGAATGTTAGGTGATCTGCTCAGTCCGTTGTCATCCTGAGGGCCGCGCAGTTTGCGGCCCGAAGGACCTATGTGTGGTGTATCAACAGGTTGTTCCGGTCGAGACCGGAACGGCTGATGGGTGGAGCGTGGTTCAGACTAGCATGCGGACGGTGCCAGTTGTACTGATGG
>Ga0335080_10001659_pt1 | contig 21949 bp, 20 predicted proteins | sample Lox_Sample_34_FD_206720 | JGI IMG/M metagenome (GOLD analysis project Ga0335080, IMG submission 206720) | Soil microbial communities from Loxahatchee National Wildlife Refuge, Florida, United States - Lox_Sample_3.4 | ecosystem: Environmental > Terrestrial > Soil > Wetlands | place: USA...
AGCGAACAAGGTTGCGATCAACAATGAAACCATCGAATCCTCCTTTAGAACGCCAGTCGCATGGCGAATTGAAATGCTCTCGGGTCGCCCACCGCAGTGACCTGCCGGAAGGAGCCCAAAGGACTGGTGGGATAGGTTCCGCTACCAAAACTGCCGTTCAAACTCACGCCATTCACGTGATTGGTCAGGTTGAAGCCTTCCGCCAGGGCCTGCAGATTCAATCGTTCGGTCAACTGAAACGAGCGGCTCAGTCGCCCGCCCAAGCTGAGAAAATCAAAGCCCTGCCCGGCGTTGCGGCCGATGAAGATACTGTCGAGTGTGGGCCGGGCCGTGGTCCCTTGAATCGTCTGGGCGCCGGTAGTGATGTTGAACGGAAGCGCCGAATAGTACTGAAGCATCGCGTTCAATTGGAAACCGTGGCTCAGGCGCTGCCACGGCGTCGCGCTCTTGCCCATCGGCGAGTGAATGGAACCATCAAACACCAGCCGATGGCGCTGGTCATCATCGGAGCGGCCGTAGTCCTGCCAGATGTTGTAGTTATTGATTGGCGAGCTGAAGAAGAACTCGCCGACGTTATCGAGCGCTTTCGAATAGGTGTAGGAAACGCGGAACGATCCCCAACGCGTCGGCCGCTGCACAAACGAGATGTGGAGGCCATCGTAGTGAGAGTCCGCCAGCGAGGAGTATTGGCTGGCGTTGCCATAGTTCGGATTGGGACGGCATCCGTTGTTCGTGCCGGACGCCGCGCAGGTGGGAACGTTCTGGTTAACCGAGATGATCAGATGCAGGCCGCGCACATGCTGATAGCCGGCGCTGAAGGAACTGCGGCTGCCCAATTGTTGTTCGATCTCAAAGCTGCCCTGCTCGGAATAGGCATTCTGCAAGCGGCGATCCATGGTGGAGAAGTTGAAGAGCACACCGGGAGGCAGAGTGAGGCTGCTGAGAATGTTGGGAAAGACCGGGGCCCCAGCCTGCGCCGGGGAAAGGCTGACGCTGATCTGGCTCAACTGCGCCGGTTCGATCGTGTTGTTGGCCGAAAGCAGTGCGTTGGCCAAGGCGCGCAGCGGGACGCGGTCGTAAAACAGCCCGTAGCTGCCGCGCACGACAGTCTTTCGTGAAGCGAACGGCGTCCATGCGAAACCGGCGCGCGGGGAAAGGTTGTTGGTGTCGGTTTCGATGGTGCGGAGGAATTGCAGGTCGTACCGCAAGCCCAAGTTCAGTGTCAGGCGCGAGGTCACTTTCCATTCATCCTGCGCGTAGAAGCCGGCATTCGGATTGGTCTGATAAATCGCGCTGTTCGCAAAAGTCTGAGTGAAACCGGAATTGTTGTACGTCCCCGCCAGGAAATTCGCCAGTGAAGAGAATGAGTAGCTGCCGCGGTAGGAGCGCGGAAAGGTGATGGTGTCGCTGTTGTAAAGGAACTCGGTTCCGATCCGAACTGCGTGCGCACCGGCCTGGTACGAGAAGTTATCGGCGAACTGCCCGAGCTTGTTGAGGCGCGCTGCCGGGGATCCGGACAACGTGCCAAATGAGGCCACGCCTGAAATGCTGACGGCGGGCCCGATTTTGTCCGACGGGGGCGCCTCCAGATTACTGTTCCAGAATTGCGCGCGCGTTTCGTTCACGGCGCGCGCGGAGAAGGTGGCGATGTTGCTGACGGCGATAATCTGATCGGTGTCGTCGAGATTCGCGGACGCTGTGGGTGCGCTCAAGCCGCCGGCGCCGCGCGAATTGATGCTTTCGGCGTGGTAGAGGCTATACCGGGCGCTGAACTGGTCCTTCGCATTGAGTTGGTGATCCACTTTCGCCAGGAAATTCGTGAGGTGGACGGGGTTCGGATAGATGCCGGTGGAAATCGGGGAGCCCGGATAGCCGACGGCCAGAAGGTGCGCATTGACGGCAGCCACGTTAACGGGAGAGATCGTCACCAGGCCGGACTGATTGAGCATGCGCTGCTCGAAATTGGCGAAGTAGAAAGTGCGGTCATGAATGACCGGGCCACCCAAACTGGCGCCGTATTGGGCCTGGGTCATCGGAAGAACGGCATTCAATAGTGCATTGTCGGCGTTGAATCGGCTATTGCGAAGATATCCATAGAGATCGCCATGCAGAGTGTTGGTGCCGCTCTTGGTGACGACATTCACGTATCCGCCGAGCGCTCGCCCGAATTCGGCCTGCCCGCCCGAAGTGACCACTTGCAGCTCCTGCACCACGTCGAGGCCGTATAGGGCGCCCGTGAGGCCAGCGGCGTCGTCGTTGTCCGAGAGGCCATCCACAATGAAGCTGTTCGAGAAATTGCGTTGGCTGCCGATTGAGATTCCCTGCCCGGGAACTGCCGCCGTTTCGGCGAAAAGCTGGTTGGCCGCGGTGTTGGTGGGAGACACGCCTGGTACCAGGAGCGCGGCATCGAGGAAGTTGCGTCCGTTGAGTGGCAGGGATTGAATCTCCGCCCTCGGCACGGTGCCGGCGACTTGCGAGCGAGCTGACTCCAACACGTCCGCTTCGCTTTGCACCAGGACATTCGTTTCAGCCGACGCCACGGAAAGAGAAACCGGAATATCAAACGCGGCCCCGATCGTGACGTCGACAGTGCGCGAGGTATCGGCAAATCCCTGCTGGCGCACCGTGATTTCATAACTTCCCACTCTCAGATAAGGGAAACGGAAGCGTCCTTCGCGATCAGTGATTACCTTGTTAACTAAGTTAGTCTCCGCCTGGCGGGCGGTGACTTGCGCACCGGCAATCACTGCGCCGCTAGCGTCGGTCACTCGTCCACTCACGCTGCCCAAATTAATAGTTTCCTGGGCTCTACCGAGCGGCATGAAAGACGCAGCGGCCAATAAGGCCGCACAATAAGAACACTTCCTTCCCGTTATGAACATGAGCTTCCTCCTCTAGAACAGACAGCCAGACGACGTGGGGAACCGGTCGATCTAGCAGGCTGGAGGAGGACGCTGGAACAAGAGCGGGAAATGCGGTGCCCCGGCGCCGGTGCTTGCGCACCTGAGAGAGATCTTTGCTGTGCCCGGAGCATGCGCAAGGGAAGACGCGGGCTTCAGCACGGCCGCAAGCAATGGCGAGACCGGGCCACCCAAAAGGCAACTACCCCCGCATTCCCGTCCTGCGCTGAACGATGGCCCGGCGCTTTCGCGATGCGATCGCGGGCAGCAGGACATGCCCTTGCGGCGGCAGCAGGGGTGCGCGTACTCCCCGCCGGACTCGAGCGCTTGCAACAGGGGTGCGACGGGCAAGAACAGAGACACAAATAGCAACAGGATTGTCACGGTCGGACGAATCAGCCGTTGCCTCATAGTCTCGATTCTAGGATGTTGGATTCATTACTTCTTCGATCCGCCAACTGGCATAATTTGTAAATTGTGCAAGACCGGGTCATCGTCGTACACGGTGGCCATGATCTGATCGCCGGCTTTCAGCTTTTTCAAAACTTCGGGATTGTCCACCTTGTAGTCCATCGTCATGGCGGCCATCCAGCCCTCCACCTTTTCGCCGTTCACGCGGAGAGTCTTACCGCCCGGATCGACCGCCTCCACCTTGCCGTGGAACACGTGTGACTTTTTGGCCGACGTTGTTTGTCCCGAGCACACCACCACAAGACACAATACGAACACTGCAATCACGGACAAATGCGAATAGCGTCTCATCGAAGGTCTCCCTACAATTGCACGCCTGTCCGCCGCCTTGGCGAATGACGGCGGTCAACAACGGCGGTTGGGTTTTGAGTTTAGACGCCGCAGTGGCGCCCAAAATTCAAGATATTTCGAGAAGGCTGGGAGGGCCGCGTTTGGGACAGGATCCGCCTGCCGAGAGGTGATATAGAGATCGAGGTTGGGTGGAACTGGCAAGTTGCGCGAAGACCGGAATCGAGTCTCGCCGATCCGCACCGGGCCCCATCGTGTTGTGGGGACCGGGTGCCGCCGGCGTTCCAGGGAATGAGGCACAGTGGACTGCGGCCGTGTTTAGCCCGACTCCAGACGTCTGCTCGACGCCAACCGGCGCGGCGCAATGATGCTTCCCCATGCGGCGGCAGCATGCCGGAAGCCGCGACTCGCTGTCGGCAACGAGAGCCGGCGCGATCAGCGGGATGCTGACCATGGCGAGCAAGAACGTTGCCAAGAGCCGACGCATGGATTCGATTCTACCCCAGTTTTCTTCCGTTGTCTTTGAGGAAGCGCAGGCGCAGGGATCCTCGCATTTGATCCATCGATCCTGTAATACACGAGACTGCATGATCGATATTCAGAAGCGAAGGGAGGTTCACCCGGCTACTGTCACGATGGGGCGCTGCTTGGCCGACTCAAGCGGCTCGTGGCCGCTATAGAACTGCCCCGGGCGACCGAAGGATGTCCTCCTTTGAAACAGTCACGGGAGGGCTGGAGGCCTCCGGGTTGGTGGTCTCCATTGCGGCGGCGACGTCGACACTAGTGACGGCCGTGGCCATCTCCATGGCGAAACTCAGAACAGGCGCGCTATCGACGGCGAGCTGGAGGTCCTGAGCGACCGGGTTGCCAATGCGGCACCAACGCCGTTCAGTTCGTATCTCGATGGAAGCGATCGGGGCATGTCCTGAGGTGGATCTCGCATCCAACCGGTAGTTCGACAACTACAAGCGGACTTGAACGCCTTCGACCAGCCCCACGCCGTCCTTGGGTTTAAGCTCGCCCTATTGCGGATCGAAAAAAGGTGCACACGACTAAGCGAGGTGCCAGCGAATCTCCAATCGGATTTCGCTGGATGCCTTTTGGAGGATCATCTTCGCCGTGGCGTAGGTCAGTTTTGCCTCGTTCGACCTGCTTCGCAACGGGTCGAAGTTACGCCACATGCGGTCTAGATACCTGGAGCGGGCCCTGGGTGCTCAGCAACATTGGGACGGTCGGGACGCTAAGTACTCCTGTCTGAATCGTCGGGCAGTATGCCTTCGGAGAGCCCCCGCCTTGGCGTTCATCGAACCTCCTCTCCGCGCCCGTAGCCTTGCCGCCGAGCGCGTAGCGTGCCGCTCGCCGCACAAGAAATTTTTGCGTGCTTGGCAATGACCGGTGGGAACACGCCTGAGACATTATTTCTGGGACTACTGGCACGTGCCCTGAAGCACGCGGAGTTCAGCCGTTTGCGCGGTGCTGCGCCAACGGGTTGCCACGATCGGTGTTCGCACTCACTCGGTGTTGCGGTCAGCGTCCAAAAGCCGATCGTCCCGCAAAGTGGGCCTGCTTGCCTAGTTGTTCCTCGATACGCAGGAACTGATTGAACTTGGCGACCCGTTCACTCCGGCATCCCGAGCCAGTTTTGATGTGGCCTGCCCCCGTCGCCACAGTCAGATCGGAGATGAACGTGTCCTCGGTCTCGCCGGAGCGGTGCGAGACGAAACAGCGATAGTTGTTTCGCTTGGCCAACTCGATCGTATCCAAGGTTTCTGTTACCGAGCCGATCTGGTTGAGCTTGATCAGGACCGCATTGGCGATTCCCTTGTCGATTCCCTCCTGCAGGATTCGAGGGTTCGTGCAGAAGACGTCATCGCCTACCAGTTCCATTCGCGACCCCAGCGTTGAGGTGAGAGCTCTCCATCCCTCCCAATCATTCTCTCCCATGCCGTCTTCCAGCAGCACGATCGGATACTGCTTCGCCCACGACTCCCAAATCTTGATCAGTTCCTGCGATGTGATGGCCTTCTTCGTTGACTTGAAAAGCACGTACTTCCCGTCGTCCCACATCTCGCTGGCAGCCGGATCAAGACAGATGGAAATGTCCTCGCCGGGCTTGTACCCGGCTTTGACGATCGCTTCAAGAATCAACTCCACAGCTTCGTCGTTCGACTTCAGATCCGGCGCGAATCCACCCTCGTCGCCAACGGCCGTACTGTAATTCTTACCGCGAAGCACCTGCTTCAGAGCGTGGAAGGTCTCCATTCCTTTGCGGATCGCTTCCGCAAACGACGGCGCCTTATGCGGCGCGATCATAAACTCCTGGAAATCCACCGTGTTGTCGGCGTGCTTACCCCCGTTCAGCACGTTCATACACGGAACCGGCAGAATACATGCGTTCGCGCCGCCGAGGTATCTGTACAGCGGTAGGCTATGGGCGGAAGCCGCCGCCCTGGCAGCCGCCATCGACACCGCGAGGATCGCGTTAGCTCCCAGTTTGCCTTTGTTCGGCGTCCCGTCCAGCGCCAACATGGCAGCGTCCAGCGCACGCTGGTCGGAAGCGTCCAAGCCGGTCACAGCGGTCCGGATGGAGCTATTGATGTTGTTCACGGCCTTGCTGACGCCCTTGCCACCGTACTTGGCCTTGTCGCCATCCCTCAATTCCACCGCCTCTTTTTCCCCGGTGGAAGCGCCGGAGGGAACGGCGGCACTACCAGTGCTGCCGTCCGCGAGGGTGACGTCTGCTTCTACCGTGGGGTTCCCCCTCGAATCGAAGATCTGCCGCCCAACTACTCTCGCAATGTCACTCATGAGTACGCTCCTTCGAGACGTGGACCGGCTTCGAGCCCGACCCGGTTCAGAAATACGAGGCCACAAAAAGCAAAAGCTCCTACCGATCGGTAGGAGCTATCATTCCCGGCGGTCCGAGACGGTTAGAGGTGAGGCCCCATCACCACAAGCGCTGAAGCCTCACTATAGCAAAGCGCCGGGTAGACGAGCGGCGGCTTCATCCAGGCATACTGACTATTCCCCGACTATCAGAACCGAGAAGCTACCGGGGATCATAGGCGCCCGGGGCTGCGGGCTACCGGGCGTAGCGGCAGGCCGGGGACCATACTCCGCGGCGGAAAGGAACGCCCTGCCAGTCTTCTGATCTAGAGCCATGGTCCGGGCCCCCGTTTGTGTCTTTACGCTCTCGACCAGAGTGTAGGTGTCGGGGGTGTCCTGGTGGAAGACCGACATCGTGCCATCCCCGCTCGAGAAATAGACCAAGCCTCTCTCACGATCAAATTCGGTCGCATCTACTCCTCTGCCGATCGGCTGAGTCGTGACGATCCGGCCCGAGGTTCCGTCTACGACCGTCATGACGCCGCTTCTGCATCCGATAAATACCCGCTGATGGGTCCGGTCCATATCCATGCTGCTCGGCTGCCCGCAGGGCGCGAGCGGCCATGTCTCCATGACCTTCAATGCCTGCGAGTCGAGCTTCAGAAGGGTGTTACGGTCTTGCATGTTCAGGAAAATGTGACCGGCTTCGTCGGAGACTGCATGCTCCGTCCTACCTCCCAGACCCTCCACAGTGCCGACGACTTTGCCGGACTTCGGGTCGATCGCGGTGACGCGCTTGCTGCCGCGATCAATCGTGAAGACTCGCTTCGTCTTGTCGTCGTAAAAGACCGCGTTCGGGTCTTCGCCGACCGGCACTTTGCCGATTACGGCGAGTGTCTTCAGATCAAAGATGGTCACCGAACCGGGGTCCGTCGCACTGATAAAGCCGCGCCCCAGTTCCCGGACCACCGCGATTCCATGGACATCACTTCCGGGCACTTTCCCGACGATCGCTCCCGAGTCGAGATCTAGGACGACCACCTCCTGGTCGTGCGAGACATATAGGCGGCGGCCTTCGCTGTCTGCGGTGAGGTAATCCCACCCGTAGTCGCCGGGGATGGCGATCTTCTTGATGAGATGGCGCCCACCCGCCGCGCAAAGGATGGCGGCACCCACGGTGAGCAGCGTCAGCCAAGGGGCGTTCATCCGAAGGGTGCTTGACTTCATCACGTCTCCTGAGCTTGCGGGCGGCGCCGCCTGGATTGTCTGGCCCCCCGACAGCATAACAGAACCGCTGGCTCGCTAATAATCAACGGGGGACAGACATCTGTAGGGACGGCGGATTGCTATGTCGTGAAGGGTCGCGCTGGAGGCGAACCAGTTCTTAGCACGTCGGCCAATTGCCTTCGGATGCTGTCATCGATGGGCAAGCCGAGCAGCCTTCCGACAGTCGCGCCGACATCGTACGGCTGCGACTTCAGTGCGATGTGGCCATCCTCCCAAACGGCATAGCAGGCTTCGCAACGGCCGTGCTTGGGTTGTCCAACACTGCCCGGATTCGCCACGCGCTTCGTGCCGAGATCCAAGATGAACGGCAAATGAGTGTGCCCCACCAGGAGGACATTGGCATTTACCGCGGCCATCTCCCGCACCCAAAATGTCGGCTCCGACGGACCGTAGCTGAACAGCGGGTCGGAAGGCGTCGCGTGACAGAGAAAGAACCGCTTGCCGTCAACCTCTCTTTGAGCAGTCGCAGGCAAATGACGGAGGTAGGCTTTCTGCTCGTCACTGAGTACGGAATCGGTATAGGCTTGCATAATCTGCGCCATCTCACGGAAGGCTGGAGAGCACTGTGGATCTGCACCGGCGCCGATCGCATGATCGTGATTGCCGCAAACAACGAGCGCGGCATTTCTCCGAACGAAATCGACCACCTCGCCGGGGTCCGGACCGTAGTTGACCAAATCGCCGAGCACCCACAGCTCGTCATGCGACTCTGCGAGGACCGCTTGCAACGCTTCGACGTTGGCGTGAATATCGGAAACGATGAGAAGCTTCATGGCCACTCCCTTTACTTTAGAGCGCATAGAACTGCTCGAAGCGATCTAGAGCTTCAAACTCGCTGAGAGAGGCCAATGCGCGACGGTGAGCGCAGAACGCGCAGAACGGTGGGTGTTGATTCCTCGTGTCGTGAGGCGTATATTCGAGGTAGCAGTAGCGGTGGAGTTCGCTTAACGCCGTTCCAAACGGCCAATAACTCCTACAGTGGTTTTTCTGTAGGAGTGTTTGGAAACCTTCCCTCCGCAGCAAACCACAAGACAACGGAAGACGGAGATCCAGGTATGGATCAAGTGTGGTTTGTCGCAGCTCTTTGGCTTCTGCTAGCGCTGGTCGCCGTTCTCGTGGCCAACTGGCTCCGGATCTCGACGGCGCTCTCTGAGATCGTTGTCGGCACGGTCGCCCAACTCGTCATCGGCGCCCTGGCCGGCAGCAACGCACTGGGAGCCAAGGCGGAGTGGATCACCTTCCTCGCCGGCACCGGCGCCATCGTGCTCACCTTCCTGGCCGGCGCCGAACTTGATCCTGAGGTGTTTCGCGCGAAATGGAAGGAATCATCGACCGTAGGACTTATCGGATTTTTCGCACCCTTCCTGGGGGCTACGCTGGTTGCCCACTATATTCTCAATTGGGGATGGCGTCCTTCGTGGCTGGCTGGAGTGGCGCTTTCAACGACTTCGGTGGCGGTAGTCTACGCCGTCATGCTCGAACTCGGGTTCAATCAGACGAAATACGGCAAGGCGATTCTCGCTGCGTGTTTTATCAATGACCTGGGCACCGTCATCGCACTTGGGCTGATCTTTTCGCCATTCACGATCAAAACCCTCATCTTCCTGGGTGCCAGCCTTGTCTTCTTCCTGATCCTGCCTTTCGTCACGCCCTGGTTTTTTGCGAGGTACGGTGGGCGCGTTTCGGAACTGGAAACCAAATACCTTTTGTTCCTGTTATTCGGCCTCGGCGGCCTAGCAGTATGGTCCGGCAGCGAAGCGGTCCTGCCAGCCTATCTAATCGGCATGGTGCTCGCGGGGACCGTGGGCAAAGACCACTTCCTGATCCGACGATTGCGGACCTTGACGTTCGGGTTGTTGACTCCGTTCTACTTCATCCGCGCGGGCAGTTTCGTTTCCGTCCCTGCTCTAGTTGCCGCGCCGTTGGCTTTCGTGGCGCTTTTCTTCGCAAAGATGATCTCGAAAATGCTGGGCCTGCTACCCACGGTGCGCGCCTTCGGTTATAGCGGTCATGGCGGGATTTACTACTCCCTGATGATGTCGACCGGATTGACGTTCGGGACTATTTCGGCGCTTTTTGGGTTGAATCACGGAATCATCGACCAAACTCAGTACTCGCACCTGGTGGCCACGGTGATTGGGAGCGCCGTGATCCCGACTGCCATCGCCAACGCTCGTTTTATGCCGCGGCATCTCCTCCCCGAGAAGGAGCGGGAACTGCGAGACTCCGTGTACGGAGAACCAGTGGGGGACCTGGACACATGAAGATGAAGGAGATTCTTTCGATTGGACAGATATTTGGTTGTGCTGGCGGGAGCCGGACTGGGAGGCGTAGCCCGATACGCCCTGGGTACGTGGATCATGGCGAAGTCCGGTGTGCGGTTTCCGCTGGGCACTTTCCTCATCAATATCAGCGGGGCGTTCTTCATCGGCCTCTTGATGACGCTCCTGACCGAGCGTTGGCAGCCGCACCCCAATTGGCGGCTCTTCCTGGTGGTGGGGGTCCTCGGCGGCTACACCACGTTTTCGAGCTTCGAGTACGAGACGCTGCAGGCGGTCCGGGACGGCGCGCGCTGGATGGGTCTACTCTATGTAGCGGGCAGTGTGCTGCTCGGCTACGTGGCTGTCTGGCTGGGCGCGGCGCTCACCGCCCGCCGATAATGAACATGGAGGCGCAATGCTGACCAAAGGCCCCGCAAAGAAGGTCACAATCTTCATCAACGAAGATACGCAGCACCACATGACAGCGCTGCACGATTCCATCATGACCTTCCTCATGCACAAAGGAGTCTCCGGCGCGACGGCCACCCGGGCCTACTCGGGCTTCGGGGCGCACCAGTTGCTGCACACGCCGAAAATCGAGGTGCTGGCTCAGCACCTGCCAATCCGGATCGAGTTCGTGGAAACGCCGGAACAGGTGGATGAGGTCCTTCCCACCCTCTACGAGATGGTCTCCGATGGCTTGATCGAAGTGCAGGACACCACAGTAGTGAAGCTCGCGCGAAAATCGGTGAAGCCGGAGCCGAGGCTTCCCCATGAACGCAAGCAGGGAGCTGCCAAGCTCCTGCGTGTATTCATGGGAGAGGCGGACAAGTGGCACGAAGCGCCGCTCTACGACGCCATTGTAAAGAAGTTGCTCATGATGGATATCGCCGGCGCGACGGTTTACCGAGGCATTCTCGGGTACGGCGCGAAAGGCCATCAGCACAAAGCGACCTTCTTCCATCCGACTCGGGACCTGCCGATCATGGTGTCGGTGATCGATACCGCGGAGAAGATCTCTGCCGCAGCCGAGGTGGTCGAAGAAATGCTCGAAGACGGTCTGATCGTCATCTCCGACGCGGAGATTGTAAGGTTGGTACGCAGTTCCAAAGCAACGGAGGCAGCCAATGCAACAGGGTTACCCAGCTAGACTCCTGCGCATTCACATCTCGGAAGGGGATCGGTTTCAGGGCAAACCCCTCTATGAAGCGATTGTCGCGAAGTGCCGTGAGTTGAAGATCGCCGGAGCGACGGTCTTCCGTGGCCTCGAAGGATACGGCGAGAGCGCCGAAATGCACAAGTCGCACTTGGCGCGCCATGACCAACCCATCCTGATCTCCATCGTTGATTCGGCGGACAATTTGGGCCGTCTGGTTCCAGTGGTCGAAGAAATGATGGACACCGGCCTAATCGCTGTATCTGATGTACAAGTCACCCGCGTGCAAAAGAAGGTTGCCACGCATGAAGGAACAGGTGGGTGAGATCGCAAAGCCCCATGGTCAGTCCGTGCCGTTGTTGGGACGGCGGGACGAGGTGCGGACTCTCACAAGCGCTCTTTGCGCCAGGAAGTCCTGTCTTGTCCTCGGCCCAAAGGGCATAGGCAAGACGAGGCTCCTCCAGGAGGCGCTCTTAATCGCACGGCAGCCTTACGTCTATGTCGACAGGCCCGAGGTGCTGCATCGGCTTCTCGTCGAACTCGCCGAGCAGCTGTCATGCCCCGCTGGCCGCTTTGGGAGCGTCCGCAACGCAACGAGCGTCGCTCTGAAACCCTCCGTACTGGATGCGCTTCGCAGACTGCCCCGATGCCTGGTTGTGGAGAATATCGCCGACGCCGATCCAAGGATGTATCGTTTCCTGCAGCAGGTCTACTACATCCCCAGTGTCTCGCTGATCGTGACTGCGGCATCGCGCAATCACTTGGGCCACCTTCGCAAGCTCCTTTGGGACCCCCGAGAGGAAATCGCGCTGAAGCCGTTGGGTCGGCCGGAGGCGCTCAGCCTTTTCGCTGTGGCATCGTGCATGTACCGGCTACAGTCGTTTGATCTCGATGCGTTCCGGGCCAAAGTGTTGACAGCCGCGCAGGGGAACCCTGGGCAGATCCTGACGATGTGCCGGATGGCGAGCCGCCCGGAATACCAAGGCGGACGGCATATCAAGTTTCTGTCGCTACGAATTGATGCGTTAACAGCTTTTGTCCAATGACTGAATCTGACACAGCCCGCGTGGCCCCTGAGATGGTGCAAGCTGCGCTCGGTACGGTGGAGGCCTTGTGCAAGAGCCATGAGATCTCGGCGCTGGAAGACTTTTTGGAGAGCTGCCGCGCTTTCGCCCAGGAGAAGACGCTGAACATCGCAGTCCTGGGGCGATTCAAGGCCGGCAAGAGTAGTTTTCTCAATCATCTTCTCGGTCGGCCACTGCTGCCGATCGGCGTGATTCCAGTCACGTCGGCCGTCACAGAGATCCAGTGGGGGCCTCACGAGCGAGCCGAGATTCTGTTTGCCGATGGCCGCAGGAACCAGGTGTCCGTGAATCGGATCGTCGATTTCATTTCGGAGAGTCAGAACCCGGAGAATTCCAAGCAAGTGGCTCGCGTGCGCGTCGAGTTGCCGTCGATGGGTCGTTACCGAGGAATTCGGTTCGTCGATACGCCTGGCCTCGAGAGCGTGTTCGAGCACAACACAGACGCTTCTTTGGAATGGCTTCCCAATGTCGGGCTGGCCTTGGTCGCGGTCGGCGTCGATCCCCCTCTCTCTCAACACGACATTGAGCTGATCCGAAACCTGAGCCGGTACACGCCCAATATCTCGCTTCTGCTGACCAAAGTCGACGTCTTGGATGAAAATGAACGCGTCCAGGTGCGGGAATTTGTCCAGAAGCAACTTGCACGGTATTGGAATGATGCCGTCCCGGTATTTCCATATTCGGTCCGGCCAGGCTACGAACATCTGCGAGCGCAACTCGACGACAGCCTGCTGTCGCAGGTGCGCGCCGATGCCGGCGAGCATCGCGCGACAATTCTCCTGCATAAGCTCGATTCGTTGTTGACCGAATGTGCCGACTACTTGAACGTCGCTCTCAAGGCGGCGGAGGTCGCCGACGCTGAGCGGGAGGAGTTGCGGCTCAGAATTCTCGGCCAGAAGGAGTCGCTCGACGAAACACGGATGGCGCTAAAGCTCATCGTTCAACACGCGACTGCCAACACCCGATCCGCATTCGAAGCGCTGTTGCGGCCAGACGAACTGCCTGTCCGGAAGAAACTTCAGGAAAGTCTCGACCATGAGTTTCCATCGTGGACGCGGAGCCTGCGCGTCGTGACAGAGAAGTTCGACGACTGGCTGGGCGTGGTTTTGACCGGCGATATGGCGAAACTGTCCACGAAGCACCGGAATGAGTTCGTGGAGCCGGTGCGGCGAGTCAGCCGGCAGCTTTCCCAATCCCTGCAGGACTTCCGTAACCGGCTTTCTGAGCGGATGCTGGAGACACTCGGCGTTCCACTTCGGACCACGGAAATGGAACTGCAAACAGAAGGACCCAGATCCCCCGATGTGCGTGTTGGCAAGATTTTTGACCGCAACTGGGAGCTCCTGTCTTGGCTGATACCGATAGCTTTAGTTCGAGGCGTCGTGTTAACGCACTATCACCACAAGGTTGAGGAGCTTGTCTTCACGAACCTGTCACGACTGGCATCCCAGTGGGAGGACATCGTCAACGCCTCGCTGGTGGCACTTGGGAAAGAATCCATCCGCAGGCTCGACGCGCTGATCGGAACTATCGAAAAGCTGATCGCTTCGGCAGGCCAACAGGCTCCCCAGATTCGCGAAGACACTCAGTCGCTGGAATATCTTCGGCGCCGCCTGAGCAGTGGAGGCCCGTAGTACTCGAGTGCGCGTGCCGTCCCGTACCCAGCCCGCGGTTTCTCTTATGTAGCGGAATTCGCTACTCCCCCGCGTACCTGTCACTTCACTTCTAACTACTTTGTTCTGGCTCATCCGTAACTCGGAACCGTCAATTCAGCGAAATAGGGGAGGGAGAGGATTTCGATGTCTTTGCGAACGTCGTTGTTGTTTGCCGTCTTGCTGGTGGGCACGCTCGCTATCACCTATTCATCCTCGCCGGGTGTGTTTGCCTCAGTTAGCCCCATGAAGGACCGCCGGGCCGCGCCGGACTTTGTAGCCAAAGATGCTCGGGGGGCGGAACTGAAGCTGTCCGATGACCGAGGCAAAGTCGTTTTGGTCAACTTTTGGGCTACCTGGTGCGGGCCTTGCCGAATCGAGATTCCCTGGTTCGTTGAATATGAGAAAGCCTATCGCGACCGGGGTTTCACTGTGATCGGCGTCTCGTTGGACGACGAGGGCTGGCAGGCCGTTAAGCCATACATCGCGCGGCAGCTAGTCAATTACCCAGTGGTGATTGGAACCGATGCACTAGCTGAACGCTACGGTGATATCAGTTCGCTCCCGACCACATTTCTCATCGATCGGGAAGGCAAGATCGCGGCCAGACACGTTGGCCTGGTCAGCAAGAGCACCTATGAAAGCGAGATCGGCAGGTTGTTGAGTCGCTGAAGGCCGCCCATTGCTCGTGGTGCTCCGCGCTCACCGAAATCGAAGCCGACTTCCGAGAGCGTAACCAAACCTGTCGCCTGCAACGAAGTATTGATATAGGCTACCGTGGAGGACTACAGGCGGGATGATCCCAGGAGCAACAAGAGCCCGATGCACCGCGAGGAAGCCGCCGGGGAAGGCGAATTAGCAGGCCTCATGGCCCGCTACCAAAAGGGCGAGGCTGAGGCAGTGGAGGAACTCGTCCGTCTGCTCTCTCCGAGACTGCTCCGCTTCTTTGGCAGCTTTCAGGCCGATCGCGCTGATGCGGAGGACCTTTTACAGGACTGCTGGATACGGATTCATCGGTCCAGACATACGTACCGTCCTCATGAACCCGTCTTACCGTGGATTTTTGCGATTGCCCGGCACACGCGCCTCGACGCGTACCGGCGCAGGAGGCGCCGGGAATCCAGAGAGGTGCTAGTCGCCAATCCGCCAGAGGCGTATTCCCTGGCCGCGCAGGCGACGCCAGGAGCCGATGAGGCCCGGGTCCTTCGGTTGGTGGAGAGTTTGCCGGAAAGCCAGCGCGAAGTGCTTCTCATGCTGAAAGTGTCGGGTATGAGCATGGAAGACGTAGCCCGCGCAACGTCCTCGACCGTGGGGGCTATCAAGCAGAAAGCCCATCGAGCCTACGAGAGGTTACGGCTCACGCTGGGGGAGAAACGACCATGAATGTGCCTACTGGACTCACTACCGATTGCAATCTGCTCGATCGGGAACTGGACCGGCAATTGGGCGCACGAAATTCCGCTATTTCCACGCAAGCGCGCCGGCATCTCGGGGAGTGTGAACGATGCCGCAACTTGTATCAGTGGATGACGGAAGAACCCGTCCTCACGCCCGGGTCGCCTGAGCTCTACGGCAGGATTCAGAGCCGTCTTCGATCATCGCTTAAGCCGGTGAAACCGCAAGCGTCCACGCGTTCCTTAGCGGCCCGGTTCTGGATGTTATTCCTGCTGTTCGCCTTCCCGGCAATCGGCATGATGGGGCTTGCGGGGCTGCGCCAAATGGACCTGTTACAGATGGCCGGTATTACCGTAGTTTTGGTGCTGGGAGGCGTGGTCGTCGCCCTGTCGTTAGCCTGGCAAATGACGCCCGGTAGTCTGCAGCGGATTCCTGGTAAAGTGGCCGTGCCGGTGCTGATTACTGGTTTCCTTCTGGGCACTGCATTTCTGTTCCCCTGGCAGGCTCCTGAAGCTTTCTTTGCCCGCGGCTGGCACTGCTTCAAAGTGGGAATGGCCATGGCAGTTCCCTCCGCATTTCTGTTCTGGCTTTTGGTCCGCCGTGGGGCGGTACTGGCAATCACCAGCCTGGGCGGCACTCTGGGCGCGATTGCCGGTTTGTTTAGCGCGACCGTGCTGCAATTCACCTGCAGCCGGCAGGATGCAGGGCATCTGTTGGCGTGGCATGGGGGAGTGCTCGTCGCCTCGATTCTCATGGGTATCCTCGTTGCCCAAGTGATTCGCCGCGTTTCAGAAAGACAACCGTGACTTGCGGGCGGCCCTCCAGCGAATACACCAATAAGCGTAGAGACGACGGGAGAACTGTTACCCCTGCCCGGTAGCTCGGGTTTAGTGGGCAACTGTGGAATCTGCCCCTTTAGGGGGCTTAGAAGGAGAGAAAAACGATGAAGAGAACGGTACGAGGTCTGTGCTGTACTGCCCTATTTGCGGGCTTAGCTCCGCTCGCGTCTGCGGCCCCCGTGACAATGACCGGCATGATCAGCGACAGCATGTGCGGCGCGAGCCACGCCAAAATGATGGAGATGCACAAGGACGCCAAGATGACCGATCGCGACTGCACTCTGGCCTGCGTGAAAGCCGGAGGAAAGTACGTCTTTGTCTCGGAGGGAAAAGTCTACCAAATCGCCAACCAGGATGTGGCAGAGTTGCAGAAGGAACCTGGAGAGTCCGTCCAGTTGACTGGCAACGTGAACGGCGACAGCATTACCGTGTCCAAGATAGCGATGGCCAAGAAGAAGTAGCTGGCATGGCGGCGGGCGTTCGGCGATCGCGAGCCCGCCGCGTTTCCACTTCTCCATGCCGTGGTGGCAGGGCCTCGCTGTGAACGGACTTCTTGCAAAGGATGTACAATTCCTAATCTGTGCAGACTCCAGCCCCCGCACTGCCGAAGTTATCGGAGCCGAAGAAGGACGCGGATTACGTCTTTTACGAGCTCACCCGCAGCATCTGCCCCACTTGCCGGCGCGTCATCGACGCCCAAATCCTCATCCGAGACAACAAGGTTTACATGCGGAAGCGTTGTCCCGATCATGGCGTCTTCGAAGCTTTGGTTTACGGCGATGCGGAGTTGTATGCGAAGTCGGCGAAGTTCAATAAGCCCGGCACGATCCCCCTTCAGTTTTCCACGGAAGTTCGGCACGGCTGTCCGCACGATTGCGGACTCTGCCCGGACCATCAGCAGCACGCCTGCCTCGGCATTATCGAAGTCAACAGCAACTGCGACATGAACTGTCCGCTGTGCTTCTCGGAAGCCGCGCCCGGATTCAGCCTGACCCTCGAAGAAGTCGAAGACATCCTGGATCACCTGGTGGCCACGGAAGGCAATCCCGAGGTGGTGCAGTTCTCCGGCGGCGAGCCTTCGATTCACCCGCAGATCATCCCCATGATGCGGGCGGCCCAGCAGCGCGGCATCTCCAACGTGATGCTGAACACCAACGGAAAGCGCATCGCGCACGACGACCGGTTTCTGGCGGAGCTGTCCGAAGTCCGCCCGAACGTCTATTTCCAGTTCGACGGTTTTGACAGCGAGACCTACCGGATCATTCGCGGCGAGGCCGACATCCTCCCGAAGAAAATGCGGGCGCTCGACCGACTTGCCGAGATCGGCTGCTCCGTGATCCTGGTTCCGGCAGTGGAGCGCGGCGTCAACGATCATGAAATCGGCAAGATCGTTCGTTTCGGTCTGGATCACCCCGCCGTCAAGGGGATCAACTTCCAGCCGGCCTTCCGTACCGGGCGCCACGGCCTGCACGACCCTATGCAGCGGATGACGAATCCCGACATCATCCGGCTCATCGAGGCGCAAACCGAAGGCGTGTTCCGCCTGAGCGACTTCGTCCCCGTGCCGTGCTGTTTTCCCACGTGCAATTCGGTCACGTACGCGTATATCGATGAAGACCGAAAAGTCACCCCGCTTCCGCGCATTCTGAACGTAGAGGATTACCTGGATTACATCGCCAATCGCGTGATGCCCGACCTGGGCGCGGAGGTGAAGCGCGCGCTGGAAGGCTTGTGGTCGTCCTCCGCCGTGCTCGGCTCGGAGAAGGTCGCGCGTGAGTTCTCGTTTTCCTGCTCGGCCTGCGGATTGCCGGATGGCAGTCTGGACGTCAACCGGCTCTCGAAGTTCATCTTCATGATCATGCTGCAGGATTTCATGGATTTCTGGACCTTCAACCAGAAGAACCTCATGAAGTGCTGCAAAGAATTTCTTTTGCCGGGAGGAAACCAGATCCCCTTCTGCGCCTACAATACGGTTGGCTATCGGGAGCAGGCCCGGGCGCAGTTGGTGGCGCAGGAACCAGATCGTCAGGCCGCCCGGCGCGCCGGGAAACCATACCAGGTTCAACCGGTGACTTTCTCGTTTGGAGAGAAGACGTGATCGGTCCCGCGCAGCCGGCTGACGCCGGCCGGCTCAAGAGCTGCTGCGCCGCTGTATACCAGAGCGATTTCGCCCAGTTGCTACTGGGCGATTCCTTCCATCCGGGCGGCATGAAGTTGACGGAGCGGCTGGGCATTTTGCTCGAACTCGGCCTTGCGACCCGTGTTCTCGACGTCGCCAGCGGCAAGGGAGAAAGCGCGATTTTCCTTGCTCAGCACTTCGGGTGCGAAGTGGTGGGCATCGACTTCGGCGCGGAGAACGTGGCGGAAGCATCACGCCGCGCCGCGGCGGCCGGCCTGGAGCATCTGGCGACTTTTGTGCAGGGCGACGCCGAACAAATCGGTTTTCCCGATGCGAGCTTCCATGCCGTGATTTGCGAGTGCGCGTTCTGCACTTTTCCCGACAAGAGCAAGGCGGCGGCCGAGTTCACGCGGGTCCTAAAGCCTGCTGGTCGCGTCGGGCTGAGCGATCTGACGCGCTCCGGTCCGCTGCCTTCGGAACTCGAAGGCTTGCTGGCATGGCTATCCTGCATAGCGGATGCCCGGCCGGAGGACGAATACGTCGGCTACCTCAACGCGGCTGGCTTGAGCGGCGAGCAGATCGAGAGACACAATCAGGCTCTGGCGGAAATGGTGCGGGACATTCAAGGCAAGCTCCTGGGTGCCGAGTTGATGGTCAAACTGCAAGGCCTGAATCTTCCCGGCCTGGACCTGGACCAAGCCAAGACGATGGCGCGCGCCGCTGCGGACGCGGTCCGGGCTGGACTCCTGGGCTATAGCCTGGTTACGGCCCGGAGAGCGTGATGGTACTGACTGCGCGCCACGCCCTGATAGCGATCTCCGCCCTCAGTGGAGTGGCAATGCTGTATGTGGCGGCCTACCAGGTGCGCGCCATCGAGCACATGAGCTGTCCGCTCTTAAAGCACGGGTGTGAAGCAGTCGCCGACGCGCCGTTCGCCCGGCCTTTCGGCATCCCGGATGGCATCATCGCAGCCGGCCTCTACAGTTTGCTGATCGTCCTCGCGTTCGTCAATCCTCAGGCTACATGGGTTCGATACGGGATCCGGCTCGTTGCCGTAGTGGCGGCCCTAGCGAATGGACTTGGCGTTGTAGACATGACTCGACTGGGTGCTTACTGTTTCTACTGCATGCTCACCACTGGTCTTGTGCCGCTCCTGGTGTGGGCGGCTTTTGCACTTTAGTGAGTAGTGGGCGGCGGATAGCCAGCAGACTGTCTGGCGACGTCGCTTAGGTGCTTGGCCGTTCCCGGTTTTCTTGAATCGAGTACAACTGCTTCCAACCTGCTAGGCCATCGACAGTCCAGGCTGCGTCCCGGACGGGTGAACTCAACCGTCGGCTGACCCTTTCGTCGAATGAAGGTCTGATGGCCACCATTTCGTCGATCAGAGCGCCCGAGTCGGTCGCGGTGATCGCCGGTATGAACACGTCCGACGGTTCCTCAAGCGTGCCCGTATGCCTTCATGGACGGCCGCAACGGATCCGGTATCCATTGCCGCGAACATACGATGGAGCAGTCAACTCCATATTGGTGATGTCCTGTGCCAAATCCGATTGCGGAGCCGGAAGAGTGCGATCGAAATTGGCAACGTCCACTTCGACAGCGGCACACTACTGAGTGAAGATTAATTCCGGGATTCTCTGCCCCTCCGCGTCGTGGCAAACTCAAAAGAAACCCGATGAGACAAAGGCCGAGGCGCGGGGTTCTGGAAGACCTGATTGAGCAGATCACGGTCGATGCCTACGGCGACGTAGAGCAACTCTGGGCATTCCGCCAGGCGTTTGAGGATGATCTCACCGTGCCTTGCGCCGCTACAATCGCCGGAGCGCCAGTAACAGTGGTCGAGTTCGATTTCGATGGCAACGAACGCCGCGGCCTGACCGCCAAATGTCGCCTGCAGGATGGCTCCCAACAGACAGTCTCCGCCGGCGACGTCCAGCTTCGGCCGGGCGATCCTGGTGAGCGCTATCTTGCTGCCTATCGAAAATGGATCGGCTTGCCGCCTCATCCGGAGACGAAGGCAGCAGCGGCCACGCGCAAAAGGAACGAAGCTGTTTCACCTGCCCCGAATCAAGGCGGAACCGTTGACCTGGTCGTGGTTTCGGTTCAAAAGCTCGCGGTAAGGTGCAGGCATCTCGGTAGCGAAGAGCGCATAACCCTCCGCGCCAAGCGCTTTTGGGACTTGGCGCCGGGCGAAATCGTTTCGGTGCAACCGAACAAACAGTGGACCTATGCGGGCAACCCATATCTCTCTGGAGAGATCCAATCCAGACGGATCGATGCCGGCGCACTCGGCCTCCTCCCACTCGGCCTGGAGAAGCGCGGGACCTGGGATCCGGCGGAGGAGTATTGGGGCGAAGAGGGAGAGCCGATCGAGGAATGGGCGAAGCCGATCATCGCTCGCGGCCCGCGGCCGCAATTCGAAATGCAGCAGGTTCTGCCGGGAGAGGACCCCGACGATCCCTTCTCGGACCCGATCACCGAATCGAACGACCGGAAGGATGCCGGAGACTTCGCCGGAGCCGAGAAGTTGCTCAATGAGATGTGCGAATCCGACCTACGATGCCTTGACGCTCACGCCCACCTTGGCAACCTGGATTTCGAGCACCGCCCGAAAGACGCACTTCGGCACTATGAGATCGGCATGCGGATTGGTGAATTGTCGCTGGGAGCCGACTTCGATGGTATCCTCCTCTGGCGGATGATCGACAACCGGCCGTTCCTAAGGTGCCTACACGGATACGGCCTCTGTCTTTGGCGGGCCGGTGATTTTGACGGCGCAGAGAGGGTCTTCCAGCGAATGCTTTGGTTGAATCCGCCAGATAATCAGGGTGCCCGATTCCTCATAGCGGACGTCCAGACGAGAAGAGCATGGGAGAGCAGGCGAGACAGATAGGGCGGCGAATTTGCCCGCGACGGGCCTGTGTTCAAGTGCTGACGATTTTTGTGAATTCCGAGAATCTCTGCCCCTACTCGCATGTAGATTAGGAGGCATCGAGGCTGTAGACCGGGATCCGGAGGTGGCGCCGATTCACTGCGGACGAACGTGCCGAGGAAGCAAGCCCGGAGTGGATAACGCGCAGCACACATCCACGTCGCCAGAGCCCCGCGGTTCGAGACTTGGCCGGTTTCAGTCGACCCGATATGCTGACATAATCGGGGTCTGGCTCCTCAGCGGCCCATGTCATTCTGCGTCGCGATGATACTTCTAGCCGTGAATCGCGCAATCCCGGTCGCGGTACAGGCCCGGGGAGACGTTTCGCAAGAACTGGAGAAGTGCGAATATCTATGCCCTCTGATTTCACGGCGATTCTCATTGTTCAAGGGGTCCGAGAGTTTGCCTATTTCTTGCCTATTTCCCGCACCAACAGTCGGCATCGTGGGACCAACCGGAGCAACTACAGGCAACTCGCAAATCATTGGCGGAAAGAACGATAGGCTCCAATCAGCAATTGGGAGCAAGGGGAGGCAAGACGCGGCAAATCACCTCTGTTTCGGCTGTTAACCGAAGGGTTGTAGGTTCGAATCCTACCTGAGGAGCCAAATGCAATGCAATCAATAACTTACAGAAACAAGAAGGAATGGGCGGCAGACGGAGTGCGCTTTCTGCGCGCCGAAAATCACCTGCAAGCCGTTGATTCCAGGTGCAATCACCCTTCGGGTTCTTGCCGAT
>Ga0335080_10001662_pt1 | contig 21930 bp, 18 predicted proteins | sample Lox_Sample_34_FD_206720 | JGI IMG/M metagenome (GOLD analysis project Ga0335080, IMG submission 206720) | Soil microbial communities from Loxahatchee National Wildlife Refuge, Florida, United States - Lox_Sample_3.4 | ecosystem: Environmental > Terrestrial > Soil > Wetlands | place: USA...
TTAGCCCGATCGCCTTTGCGATGGCTTCTTGCCTATTGCTCGCAGCCAACTTGCTGCGGATCGAATCGAAATGAAACTGGACAGTGCGTTCAGCTATTAGAAGTTTGATCGCGATATCGTGAGAAGTGTGACCGTGTGCCGCGAGCGTGAGGCACTGCTTTTCACGTTCGCTTAATGGTATGCCCTGAGTTCTTGGTGCAACTCCCTGCCCTATCACGTTCTTCATAAAGAGGTCATGGAAATAGACTCCAAATAGCAAGATGCTGCCGAGATCCTTCAAGATTTCGCGGCGGCGTTCGTCGCTTAGCACCCGACTTCTGGAGTTAAGTGCGACTAGAGCAAGGCCAACACCGGCGCTATGGGCTGCGTGGAGTGCAAACGCAACGCCACTCCCCACGCCATGCCTCGCCGCGTCTTCGAGGAAGGACTCAATGCGATCGTTCCGTTGGCAATCAATGTCACGATCCCAAATCAAAGGGGTCGAGTTGTTATTCCAGTGACGAACTCTGGGATCGATTTCGATGTACGCCTGCTGGCTGTACCGTAATACCCACTCTTTTGGAAGCGTGGTGAAGACATAGCTGCGGCTCTCCTGCACGGGATCGTGACTTGCACTGATCCCGTACATGAAACTATCAAACCCGAACCCTTGGGTTATCTCCAAGACGCTTCGTTCTAGCGATTCGTGGTCGTTCGCGGCGGCCACAAGGGGTAAGAGAAGGCTCGGCACGAACCCCGGCGGGCGGGAAAGGCGCCTTGGGCGAACCTGGGTAAGCACGATCGACCTCGCGCTCCTAACGCTTAGCGCCTGAGCACGGCTCGTAGTCGGGGTATCGACTAGTGCCGACTTGGCAAGCTGTTTATACACCGAGCCCTAGAAAAAGGCATTCTGTCAACCAAAACCAGGCACCCAATGTCCGACCCCTGCTAAACCGCATGCATCAAAGCAATAATACAATCTAAAGACTTGATTAATAAGTACCCATGGTCCGCGTGACCGTCAATATCTTTGGGATAATTGGGCACGACCGGTGGTTGTTCGGATGTCATTGAAGTAGATCTAGTCCGTTTTGTGCTCTACGCGGACCGCTAATGGAGCACTGCACCGACGTTGAGGGCTACAACTCGTTCACATTCGTGCCTTCGACAGGACGGTTCGCGCGCACTCTGGTTGTAATTAGGCCAAATTGTTTGCCACAATGCGAAAGAGGGGCATTGTCTTTGTTCACTTGGGGGAAGCCATGAACGCTATAGCCGATGTTCGCTACCTAGTACAAACAGAATACAAGCAGGTCGAGGCTCGCTTCGACCCTGAATATGGCGCGTACTGGGCGCAGCTCAACATGCGCCCATATCCTTCCTTCAATCCGCAGCTTCTAATTGAAGTCCGCCGGTTCATCGACGGTATCGTCGCCTCCAAAGGGAAGCTTTCGAAGCACGGTCAGCTTCACGACATAAACTACGCTGTCCTTTCGTCGAAGGTGCCCGGGATTTTCAGCCTAGGCGGCGACCTGGCATTGTTCCGAAATGCGATCAGGCACCAAGACCGCGAGCAGTTGCTCAATTACGGGCGTCTTTGTGTCGACGATCTTCTTCCTTGGCATCGCAATTTCGACCTCCCAATAACGACAATCTCCCTTGTACAGGGCGATGCTCTAGGCGGTGGATTCGAGGGGGCGCTAGCCAGTTCTGTCTTGATTGCAGAAGAATCGGCTCGGATGGGGTTCCCGGAAATCCTCTTCAACTTATTTCCCGGGATGGGCGCCTATAGCTTTCTTTCTAGAAAGGTGGGCCGAAGGATTACTGACGAGCTGATAACAAGCGGGAATGTCTACACCGCAAGGCAGCTTTTCGAGATGGGAGTCGTTGATGTGATAACGCCGGACGGTACCGGCGAAGCAGCCGTATACAGCTACATCCGCAAGCACTCAAGAAACGCAAATGGCAGGCGTGGCCTCGAGCAAGTGCGGAGAGATTTTGATCCGGTTACGCGTGAAGAGCTCTGGAGAATCGTTGAGATTTGGGTCGAAACCGCGATGAAGATTGACGATAGAGATTTGAAGATGATGGAGCGTCTCGTCCGCGCACAGTCCCGCACCGCGACGGTCAACGAGTATCTTGACGCTCCAGTTCGCCCCACAATGCTGGAGGCAGTTGGCGCGGGCGATTAATTGCGCCTGTCGGTGTGGGGTCGCTTAGGAAGGTTGGAGCTGCTGCTTACTGCAATGTTCGCGAGCGGCCCTGTTGCCGCTCGCTTACGTGGTCGTCTAGCATCGCTCGTGTGCGGGCACTGATTCGTTGCAACTCATCGGTCCACTGAGCTGCCTTTAGCCTAAGTGTATCGTGGGTCGCCTTCTCGATTCTTATTGCGAACTGAAATAGCTGCGTTGCGCCAACGCCGCCCGCGCCCCCCTTTAGTGCGTGAGCGGCGTCTTTGGCCGCTTCGTAGCGCCGTGCGCCCAGTGCGCTAGCGATCTCTCCGACCAGGCGGTCGCAGTCCGATTCGAATCCGGCGACAAGTCGATCGACGAATGTCGGATCGCTCGAGAGTTTCGATAGGTCAGACAAAACCAAACGATCGACAACGGGCGTGTCGACGATCGCAAGCGGTGGGCGCTCTTCCGATCGGGGCGCCACTGCTGTTTGCATTAACTCGCCTGATAAGTGCTTCTCTATAACGTCGAGCAACACTGACGGGCGTACAGGCTTCGCTACGAACTCCGCCGCACCAGCCGTTTGACACTGCGCTATAGCCTCTGTGGTGACGTTGGCCGACAGAATTACGACCGGGATCGGCTTCGGGGTGGAGAAGCGATAAAGTTTGAGGGCCTCTAATCCACTTACCCCCGGCATAGACATGTCGAACAAAGCTAGGTGGAATCCACCTTGCTCGAGCGCATCTAGAGCGGCCTCGCCGTCGCTGACAATCGTCGCCACGTGTCCGCCGCTTTCAAGAATGAGTTCAGTGACACGCTGGTTTGTCGGATTGTCCTCAGCGACGAGGATGCGTGCCCCGCGCATCTTGTGAACCGTGGCTGCGACTCCTGCACGAACTTCCGCCGCTGATGCGGACAGTCGTGTTGCCGCAGCGAGCTCTTGCACCAAGTCAACGCCTTGAGGTTCGGACTGCTGCAGCGGCAGCTCGAACCAAAACAATGAACCAACACCAACCGTGCTCTCCACACCGATCTGCCCGCCCATAAGGGTTACTAGCTGGCGTGCAATGGTGGTCCCTAAGCCGGTGCCTCCGTACACACGAGTTATCGATTCGTCAGCTTGTGCGAACGGCTCGAAGATCGCCGCTTTCTTAGCTGGATCGATGCCAATGCCGGTATCCTGAACCTCGACACGTAGCAATGACACCCCGTCTACGGTATGAAGGGTCGATGCTCGAAGGATAATCTCACCACGTTCGGTGAACTTCACCGCATTCGAGAGTAGATTGAGAACGACTTGGCGAAGATGGTGTGCGTCACCAAGGAACCAGCGTCCAGCGTCTGGAGAAATCTCTGTATTGACCGCGAGTCGCTTGTAGCGGGCCTGTGGAACGATGACCTTAACGAGATCCGTCAGCAACTTGCCAAAATCGAACGGAAGAGTCTCGATATTTACGCGCCCGGCTTGCAGCTTCGCCATATCGAGAACGTCCTCGATTTGCGCGAGCGCGAGTTGAGCTGACGTCGAGAGGGTCTGTACCAGCTCTCGCTGCGTACCCTGGAGGCTTGTTTCCCTGAGAAGATCCGCCATGGCGATCACACCGTTAAGCGGTGTGCGCATCTCATGACTCATGTTTGCAAGGAACCGATCCTTGGCCTGGTTCGCATCCTCGGCGCGGCTCTTAGCTCTTTTCAGTTGAGCACTTAGGTGTCCGACATAACGTGGGAGACAGATCAATGCAAGGACAATCCCCAGGCCCACTAGCCGGTGTGCGGACCAGAAGTCCGACACCAGCATCACCAGTCCGAATCCCGCTAGAGCGAGGAGCTGTGAAGCGAGTCCGTACACGCGTCCGAACCGCACCTCGTTCCCAAATGCGACGAATATGTAAATGAAGAAGACGATAGCGCCGCCTTCGCCGGTAAGGAGCATGAAGTAGCTTGTACCGGCGTTGTCGGCAATCATTCCCAGGAAGCGACGTACCGGGGAGGCTTCCGGCCGTGCGAGAAGCCAGACGGCTATGCCGAACCCAAACAGAACAAACCCCGAGACAAACCAAAAGCCTTGTACCAGGGCATCGCTCGGCTCTGCGAGGCTAAGCCTGAGGGTGGCCATCACGAGGACGACTACGCCGCCGATGACGAGCCGCAGGATGGCTTGTTCTAGTTCCTCTCTAGGGGCCGCCGCAAACAACTCCGCCCACCCGCCCTTGGTGAGCCATCGGGACCGCCTGAGATCGAGGAGGCTCTTCAAATCGCGCCCCGTTATTGAGTCGTTCTCGCCGCCGAAGGGAGCTTATAAACCCAGTACGGCACGGATTTCAATGGAGTCATGTAGTTAGGTAAGCAAAAAATATGCCGTCCGGGGTTGGATGCACGATCTCCCAGCGTGGAACCGACCCCATAGTGTCTGTTGCGCGCTTGGAAATGCCACACATTTGACGCCAGGCGACAGGTGTAGGTGACGCGCAACGGCAGTGGCATCCATCATCACGCAGTTAGGGTTCGCCGGACCTCCTGGAGCAACGAGCCCGCTGAGGCACCATTCATCACACGGTGATCAAACGTCATACAGATTCGGACAAGATCAGAGTCAAGCTTCGGCGCGCTAAGAAAGATCACTGCTGAGGCCGGAGCGACGAGCGTTGGGACCGCGTCAACAATGCCATACTCTCCGATGTGACTCATGAGAATCTGTGTGTCGTCACGTACCTGATCACCATCGCGAAGGGCAGATCGCATTTGCCGAGAACAAGCACGCACAAAGTCCCTGAGGGTTAAACGGTCCGCTCCACGAATCACTGCCGTCAATAGCTCGTCCTTCGGTCTCGCTAGAGCGATGCCCAAGTTTACTTGATCGTACTCGCGGATCGTATCGTCGCTAATGATCACAGACCTGAATCGAGGATGCACTCGGGCCGCCATGGCGACTGCGTGGCAAAGCACTTGAAACGGCGTCGCTCTCACATCAGCTGCCGCCGAGATCGGTGGCAGTGTAAGAGAAGACCAACGGAGTTCAATACTAACCGTACCGGGAACTACCAGCGCGGCACTTCGCCTTAAGCGGTACACAAGCGTGCGATGGCCACCGCTAATCTTATATTCCCGATAACCCGCTGAAGTTGTCGCAAATGTGGGTGCGACAAGGTAGGCATCAATGTCAGCGGGCAAGAGTTTCTCAGTAGCGGAGGGAATTTTTTTGAGTGTATCGTCGCTCAAGCCCTTGGACTTCGCATACGCCCGTGTCCTAGGAGGGATCAGTCTTGACCCATCGTCCGGTTTGGCTTCAATCCTCCGCTCAGACCTGTCATCGCCGATTACCGCGACTGCGGCCCCGATGGGCACGACATCGCCTGGTGCGACACGCCAACTCATTATTCGACCGTCGTGAGGTGACTCCAATTCAAGCGTTGTTTTGTCTGTTTCGATGATGTAGATCGCGTCGCCACGACGAATCGAATCTCCTGTTCGTCGCAATAGTTCAACGACTCGGACCTCTCGCAAACCTTCCCCGAGTTGTGGGACATGGATCTCGACCATCTGCTATCGATCTACCGAAGAACTTCGAGAATTGCCGACTTGACGCGGCTGACGTCCGGCAGCACCGCGTATTCAAGAGCCGGATTGAATCCTATGTGGGCATCGGCCCTAGCTACTAAGATTGGGGGAGACAATAGGCGATTGAACCTGTCTTGCGATCCAACTAACTCGGAGATGATTGCTTGGCCGAAGCACCCCGTACGCGCGTCCTCATTGACCACAACCAGACGACCCGTCTTGGCCACAGAGTTCTCTATACTGTTCCAATCGCATGGAGATAGGCTTATCGGGTCGACTATCTCTATAGAACAGCGACCGACTAACTCGTCTCGCGCCTGCGAAACAATCTCTGTACAGTTGCCCCACGCAACGACAGTCACATCACTTCCACAACTTAAGATTCTAGCTTGTCCAAACCCCACCGTCCTCGTCGACGTCACGTCGCTACGGACACGCATCACGTGCTTTGGGATTAACAGAAGGGTGGGGTCGTCTTCATGCAATGCGGTCCACATCAGTCCCACTAAGTCCTCAGGGCTACTGGGCACGGCCACGCGGAGGCCTGGTATGTGCGTCCAGAAGCCCTCATTTGATTGGCTATGCCATGTTCCACCAGCGGGCAGATATGCCCCGTACGGCGCGTAGAAGATCGCCGGGCACGTCCAGTCGGCGTTCGAACGCCAACGGAGCGTCGCTGCTTGATTTAACAGTTGGTTAAATCCCGGCGCGAGATAGTCAATGAACTGCAGCTCAAGGATTGGACGATAGCCCGTGGCGGCCAGACCAACACCGCTGCCGACAATCGTTGCTTCAGCGAGCGGAGAGTTGACTACACGTCCCGGATACCGGGTCGAAAGACCTTTGGTAAATCCGAATACGCCGCCCTTCGGATCTTCGACGTCTTCTCCAAATAGAATCGTGCTTGGGATGCGCTCCAGCGCTTGCCCCAGACACAAATTCATCGCACCAACCATCGTAAGATTCGGGCCTAAGAGCTGAAAAGGTACATCGTGTCCCGCCGGATTACTCGGACCTAAGACTTCTGTAGTCGCTGACGCTGGGGAGGGGCCTGGTTCCGTTTCGGCGAGGCGGTATGCTTCGTCAGCAACTTCGGCGGTTTCCCGTCGCAAATCAGCTAGGGTTTGAGGCGAAAGCTGATCGGTCTGAATGAGGGTTTGTGCATACAACTCGACTGGGTCACGACGTTTGACCTGGGCGAGTTCCTCGGGTGATCTATACACACGTTGATCGTCAGAGTGTGTGTGCGAAGCGATACGATCCAATTCAACCCAAAGAATCGTCGGACCCTCGCCGCGCCGTGCCTTTGCAACGGCCGCGCGACTCGCTCGATCGACTTCGGATACAAGCCTGCCGTCTACCTGCTGCAGAAGAGACGGGGAAAAGATACCAAGGCGGAATGGAAGAAGATCGGCTGTTCTCGTGCTAATGCCAAATCCATTGTCCTCCACTACGAAGACAATCGGAAGCCGATATTGCACTGCGAGCGTTACGGCTTCGTAGAACTCACCCTGCCGAGTAGAAGCATCACCAATCGTGCAAAGGACAACATTTGATTTCTTCGCCAGGGTAATACCCCACGCGGCACCCACCGCAGGCAGACACTGTGAACCAGTAGGACCAATTGGTGGGAAGATGCCAAGACGGCGATACGAGCCGTGCAGTGGCATCATCCTCCCCGCAGAGGAGGACTTTCCGGTCGCGAACTGATCGCGGGCAATTTCAAGTGTCGTGACACCGCGCGCCTGCATGAGCGCTCGATCTCGGTAGTACAGGAAAAGCAGATCGGCTGGTTCTAGCGTCCAAGCAATCGCCGCCAGCGACTCGTGCCCCAAGCAAGGGATCTGGAACCAGCCTACGCCCTGTCTGAGGAGCCGCTCTTCGCGAAGATCACCTGCGCGAATGAGCAATAGACTACGGAGCCTCTCTCGATTCCTTACTGAGAGCGACGGGTCCTGGTGCTGAACAGCTCGACCCGGAGAAGTCGTAGATGAACTGCGATTGACAGGAATAGAGCTTGACGCAGATCTTCCATGATCACGTGCATCAACCGCTCGAGCCGCTCTGGTGTCGCGACGCACCGAAGATCGCCTCTTCAAGGGAACGCCGGCTGGGCGCAATTTATTAGCAATGGAGACCCGGCGAGTCTACGCTCCCTAGCGATCCGAATACGCCGCATGTATCTCCCTCACCCTATCGATCCCCGCCGCAAACGCGTCGACGCAGTTGGCATCGAAGTGCTTGCCCTTCTGCGAGCGGAGATAAGCGAATCCCTCGTCGATGCTCCACGGCTGCTTGTACGGTCGCTCGGTGACGAGCGCGTCGAACACGTCGGCGACGGCCACGATGCGAGCGACGATGGGAATGTCCTCGCCGTGCAGTCCCGTCGGATAGCCTGAGCCATCGTACTTCTCGTGGTGCCCGAGGGCAATGATCGCGCCCATGGAAAGGTATTTCGACGGGCTGCCCTTCAGGATGTCGTAGCCGATGCGCGGGTGCCCCTTCATCACGACCTCTTCCTCGGGGGAGAGGGGGCCGCCCTTGAGCAGGATGGCGTCGGGAATGCCTATCTTGCCGATGTCGTGCATGGGCGCGGCGAACTCGAGCACGTGGACCGTCTCCGGGGCGAGGCCGAGGTTGGTCCCGATGAGCGCCGAGTACTTGGCCATGCGCGCGAGGTGATTGCCGGTCGTGCGATCGCGGAATTCGCCCGCCTTGGCGAGCTTCGACAGCGTCTCGAGCTCGCGCTCGTGGATCTCGGCCACCGACTTGTCGACCTGGTACTGCAGCACGCGCGCCTGGTCGGAGAGCACGATCTTGTGCCGGCGGAGCTCCAGCAGGTTGGCGCAGCGCGCACGGGTCTCGTGCTCGTCGAGGGGCTTGATCAGGAAGTCGGTGGCTCCGGCCTCGAGCGCCTCGTAGCGCACGCGCCGATCGTCGACGACGGTGATCACCACGATCGGAACGTCGATGCAGTGCTGGAGCCCGCGCAGCTGCCGCACGAGCTGGATGCCGTCGAACTCCGGCAGCTTGTAATCCGTGAGGATCATGTCGACACGGTTGCTTCGGCAGTACTCGAGCGCCCGGCTCGGCGTGTCGAAGAGCTCCAGATTCAGCTTGCCGTCGATCTGCCGCACGATCTCCGCGAGGAGCAACCGGCTGCTGAAAAGGTCGTCGATGATGACGACGGTGTTGCGCTGCGCTCGCGCGAGGGCGAGTTCGGCGACGACGCCCGTCTTCTCGGTGTGGCGATGATGTGCGACGCTCATAAAACCCCCTTCGCGCTGAGCCCGAGGCTCGCTCGGGCAGCAACATCCGTCCCGTTCGCTTGTTTTCTTCCGCCGGCGTGCCGGCGGCAGGGCCGTCCTTCGAAGCCCGCTGCGATCAATGGCGGCGCTCGCCGCCAGCTGCGTTGCGGCGCCGCAGTCGAAGCCGAGCGGCCGGATTGCCGCTCGTCCGAAAGAAAATGGTCGGGGCGATGTGATTCGAACACACGACCCCCTGCACCCCATGCAGGTGCGCTACCAGGCTGCGCCACGCCCCGACACGACGCGTATTGTACCCGCGCCTTCACGAACCGTCCCTCAGCAGTTGCCGGATTTCCTCGATCTTCTGGCGGATCTGTGCCGGCGAGAGGCCTTCCTCGCCGTTGCTGCCATCAGAAGGGTGAGCCCCGGGGACGATCGGCGCGTCGGTGAGCACGTCCGCCTCCAGGCGGTGTCGCGCTCCGTTGATCGTGAAGCCCTGCTCGTAGAGCAGGTCCCGGATGCGCCGGATCAGCAGGACTTCGTGATGCTGGTAGTAGCGCCGGTTGCCGCGCCGCTTCACCGGCTTGAGCTGCGTGAATTCCTGCTCCCAGTAGCGGAGCACGTGTGGCTTGACGGCACACAGATCGCTCACCTCGCCGATCGTGAAGTAGCGCTTGGCGGGGATGGGCGGTAAGTTGGCCTTAGTCTGCCTGGGCTCCGCCATGGTTCGCGGCTTCGACCATTGCCTTCAGTTTCTGACTGGCGTGGAAGGTGACGACCCGACGCGCCGTGATCGGAATCTCTTCGCCGGTCTTCGGATTGCGTCCGGGCCGCTGCGGTTTTTCGCGGAGCTGGAAATTGCCGAAACCCGAAAGTTTCACGCTGTCGCCTGCCTCCAGCGCGATCCGGATTTCCTCGAAAAATCGCTCGACCATGTCCTTGGCTTCGCGCTTGTTCAATCCCAGCTGCTCGAACAGCAAATCGGCGAGTTCAGCTTTCGTCAGCGTCATCGGAGTCCCCGGCATCCCTAGCGGCGCAGCACGGCCTTGAATCGACTTTGGAGTTCGCGCAGCAACACCTCTACGGTCCCGTCGATTTCGGCGTCCGTTAAAGTACGTGCAGTATCTTGTATAAGCACCAGAATTGCAAGGCTTTTTTTGCCAGGATCTACGCCAGGGCCATGATAGACGTCAAAAATGCCCAATCTTTCGACGGATGGGTGCTTTATGGCGACCAGCGCGTCGAGCACATCCTGCGCCGGAATGGCCTCGTCGACGACCACGGCCAGATCCCGCCGAACGACGGGAAGCTTCGAAACCGGCCTCGCGACGGGCGTCGGCTGCTGCTCCAGCATGCCCACGTCGAGCTCGAACACGATGGGCGCGGCCGGGAGGTCGAAGCGGCGCACGAGTCTCGGATGCAGCTCGCCCAGCCAGCCCGCGGGCTCGCCCGCGATGCGCACCCGAGCCGAGCGCCCGGGATGCAGGGCAGGGTGCTCGCCGGCCTCCGTCGTGACCGCCCGTGGTGCGGCGAGCGCTTCGACGTCCGCCTTGACGTCGTAGAAGTCGACCGCGCGCTTGGCCTCGCCCCATTGCTCGGGGGCCGCGGAACCCGAAGCGAGGCCGCCCAGGCGCAGCGGCTGGCCGTAGCTCTCGCCGTCGCGGAAAAAGCAGCGCCCGAGCTCGAAAACGCGCACGCGCTCCTGCTTGCGGTTGGTGTTCGTGCGCAAGGTCTCGATGAGCCCGCCCAGCAGCGTGCTGCGCATCGCATCGAGGTCGCTCGCGATGGGGTTCAGCACGCGGATCGGGTTCGGCTCGATGCCGAGCGCGCGCTCCCAATCGGAGCTCACGAAGCTGAAGGTGATCACTTCGTGGTAATCGCGATCGACGAGCCGTTGCTTGAGGCTGTACGCGCCGCGCAGGCCTTCGGGGTCGGGCAGCATCGACTGCGGCTCGCGCGCAGGCGCGACCGGGATGCTGTCGTAGCCGTGGAGCCTAGCGACCTCCTCGACGAAATCCTCCTCGATCGCGAGATCGAAGCGGAACGAGGGTGGCGTGCAGACGAAGTCGTCGCCCTCGCGACGGGGCTCGAGCTGCAGCCGCTCGAAGATTCCGGCGATCTCCGCGGCGGGAATCGCAACCCCCAGCAGTCTCGCGATGCGCGAAGTGCGCACGCGCACCGGATCGCGGCGCGGGAGCTCGCCGCGCACGTCGACCAGCGGACCGGCCGCACCGCCGCACAGCTCGATGATGAGACGGGTCGCCCGGTCGACCGCCGCGGGCGCGTTGGCGAAGTCGACGCCGCGCTCGAAGCGGTAGCCGGCGTCGGTGACGAAGCCCAGGCGGCGGGCCTTGCCCTGGATCACCTCAGGGTTCCAGAACGCGCCCTCGAGGAAGACGTCGCGGGTGGCCTCACCGATACCGCTGTGCTCGCCGCCCATGATCCCGGCGAGGCCGAGCGGCTTCTTCTCGTCGGCGACCAGCAGCAGGTCCGGATCGAGGATGAGCGTCTGACCGTTCAAGAGCGTGAGCTTTTCGTCGCTGCGCGGGAAGCGCACGACGATCGATCCCTCGAGCTCGCCGTCGTCGTAGGCGTGCAGCGGCTGGCCCAGCTCGAGCATCACGTAGTTGGTCACATCGACCACGGCCGAGATCAAGCGGATGCCCGAGCGCTCGAGGCGGCGGCGCATCCACTCCGGTGTCGGCGCCTTCGGATCGATGCCCTGGATCAGGCGCCCGCAGAAGCGCGGACAGGCGACCGGGTCTTCGACGCGCACCCCGCGGATCGCCTTCGATTCGACGGCGACGGGGGCCGCCGGCGGTGGCTCGAGCGGCGAGACGGTGATCGCCGCGACCTCGCGCGCGATGCCGAGGATCGACAGGCAATCAGCGCGGTTCGGCGTCAACTTGAGCGTGAAAAGCGCGTCGTCGAGGTCGAGGGCGGCCCGGAGGTCGGCGCCCGGGTCGAGGCCGGGGTCGAGGACGAGGAGGCCCGAAGCGTCATCGGAGAGCCCGAGCTCCGCGGCTGAACAGAGCATCCCTTCGGACTGGACGCCGCGCATTTCCGCCTTTTCGATCGTTTTTCCGCCGGGCAGCGTCGTACCGGGCAGGGCGCAGGGCACCGTGATGCCGGGCGCGGCGTTGGGCGCGCCGCAGACGATAGAAAGCGCCTGCGGCCTGCCAGCATCGACCTTGCAGACCGTGAGCCGATCGGCGGTCGGGTGACGCGTCACCTCGATCACGCGGCCGGCCACGATTCCGGTGAACGGCGGCGCGGCAGGCACGCGCTCCTCGACCTCGAAGCCACCCATCGTCAGGGCGTCCGCGAGCTCCGCGCTGCCGATCGGCGGATCGACGAGCGTGCGCAGCCAGGCTTCGGAGAACTTCATGAACCTGCTGTCCCCGCCGAAGCGGGGACCCGGTAACTCGGGGACGAACGACGCTGGGCTCCCGCGTTCGCGGCAACGACGGATGGCACGATCATGCGAACTGCCTCAGGAACCGCAGGTCGTTCTCGAAGAACAGGCGCAGGTCGTCGACACCGTAGCGCAGCATCGCCAGCCGGTCGGGCCCCATGCCGAAAGCGAAGCCCTGGTAGCGCTCGGGGTCGATGCCGACGGCGCGCAGCACGTTCGGGTGCACCTGTCCGGCTCCGGAGATCTCGAGCCAGCCGTCGCCGAATCCCATGTCGATCTCCGCGGAGGGCTCGGTGAACGGGAAGAACGAGGGCCGGAAACGCACGCGCAGGTCGTCGCGCTCGAAGAATCGGCGCAGGAACTCCGTGAACACGCCTTTGAGGTCCGCGAAGCTCACGTCCTCGTCGATCCACAGTCCCTCGACCTGGTGGAACATCGGCGAGTGCGTGGCGTCGCTGTCGACGCGATACACGCGGCCCGGGGCGATGATCTTGATCGGCGGCGCGTGCTCTTCCATGTAGCGCACCTGGATCGGTGAGGTGTGCGTGCGCAGCACCATGCCGCCTTCGACGTAGAAGGTGTCGTGCATGGAACGCGCCGGGTGGTTCTCGGGCGTGTTGAGCGCGGTGAAGTTGTGGAAATCGTCCTCGATCTCGGGGCCGTCCGCGACCGCGAAGCCCATCGAGTGGAACAGCCGCTCGATGCGCTCGAGCGTGCGCGTGACCGGGTGCAGTCCGCCCGTGCCGCGGCCGCGGCCGGGAAGCGAGACGTCGAGCGCGTCGGCGGCGAGCGAGCGGGCAAGCTTCGCCTCGGCCAGCGCCTCGCGCCGCCGCTCAAGCGCCGCTTCCAGCGCCGCCTTCGCCTCGTTGATCCGCGCGCCGGCGGCCGGACGCTCGGCCGCCGCAAGGCGCCCGAGCGACTTGAGCTCGGCGGTGAGCCGGCCGCTCTTGCCGAGATAGCGCGCCTTGGCGTCTTCCAGCGCCGCCGCGTCGCCGCAGGCGCCAAAGTCGGCCAGCGCGGCCGCAACGATCGAATCGAGCTCGTTCATCGTCGCCAAAAAAAAAGGGAGGCGCTTCAATCGCCTCCCTCGTCGGTTTGCTGCCTTCAGACCAGAGAGGCTTTGGCCTGCTCCGCGATCTTGCTAAACGCCGCCTTGTCGTGGACCGCCAGGTCGGCCAGCACCTTGCGGTCGATGTCGATCGACGCCTTCTTCAATCCGTTCATGAACGCGCTGTAGGTGAGGCCCAGCTCGCGCGCGGCCGCGTTGATGCGGGCGATCCACAGTGCGCGGAACTCGCGCTTGCGCGCGCGGCGGTCGCGGTACTGGTACTGCCCCGCCTTCATCACCGCTTCCTTGGCCACGCGATAGACGTTGCCGCGCCGGCCGCGATAGCCCTTCGATTGCGCGAGAATCTTCTTGTGCCGCGCCTTGGCGGTCACGCCGCGCTTGACTCGTGGCATGGAGATTCTCCTTTACGCGTAAGGCAACATCGCCTTGACCGAGTCCGCGTTGGTGCTGTGGACGCCGGCCGACCCGCGAAGCTGCCGCTTGTTCTTGGTCGACTTCTTGGTGAGGATGTGGCGCTTGAACGCCTGCGAGCGCTTGATGCTGCCGCTGCCGCGTACGCGGAAGCGCTTCTTCGCGCCGCTCTTCGTCTTCATCTTCGGCATGATGCCTTCGCTGGCCTTTCTCTATTTGCTGCCCACCGCGGTGCTCTCCGGGGGAGAGGCTTGTTGCGCCTTGCCTTCCTTGGCTGGCGCCTGACCGGCTTCGGGCTTGTTCGGGTGATGCGGCTTCGCTGGTGCCTTCTTCGGAGCCAGCAGCATCACCATTTGCCGGCCCTCGAGCTTCGGAAACTGTTCGACGACGCTGTACGGCTCCAGGTCCCCGCGGATGCGTTCGAGAAGGCGGATGCCGAACTCCTGGTGCGCCATCTCGCGGCCGCGGAACCGCAACGTCACTTTCGCCTTGTCGCCCTCGCCGAGAAAGCGGATCAGGTTGCGCACCTTGATCTTGTAGTCGCCTTCGTCGGTTCCGGGTCGGAACTTCACTTCCTTGACCTGGATCTGCTTGAGCTTGAGCTTCGCCTCGTGCGCCCGCTTGGCTTCCCGGTACTTGAACTTGCCGAAATCCATGATCCGGCAAACCGGGGGCTTCGCGAGCGGCGCGATCTCGACCAGATCGAGCTCCGCCGCTTCCGCCCGCGCCATCGCGTCCGCGGTCGGTACGACGCCGATTTGCTCACCGTCTTGGCCTACCAAGCGAACCTCCGGGGCGGTGATCTCGCCGTTGATTCGCTGCGCTTTTTCCAGGGCTATTGCGTTCTCCTGCCGTTAATGAAAGACCGGCCGTGCTCGCGCCCGTCCCTCCCTGCCGGCGCTTCGGTTCAGCGCCGCTGCGCCTCGGCTTCGAGGCGGGAGGTGAAGGCCTCGAGGGGCATCGCCCCCAGGTCTTCGCCGGTACGCGTACGCACGGCCACGTGTCGGGCCTGCATCTCCTTGTCGCCCAGGATCAACTGGTACGGCAGCTTTTGCAGGCTATGTTCCCGAATTTTATAGTTTATCTTTTCGTTGCGCAAATCGGTTACGGCGCGATATCCGGCCTGCTTCAGCGCCGCCTGCACCTCCCGCGCATACTCCGCCTGGCGGTCGGTAATGGTCAGCACGGCGACTTGCACCGGCGCCAGCCAGAGCGGCATGGCGCCGGCGTGGTGCTCGATCAGGATCCCGATGAAGCGCTCGAGCGAGCCGAGGATCGCGCGGTGGAGCATGACCGGGATCTTGCGGGTATTGTCCTCGGCGACGTACTCCGCCCCGAGGCGCTCGGGCATCATGAAGTCCACCTGCATCGTGCCGCATTGCCAGGAGCGGCCGAGCGAATCGCGGAGCGAATAGTCGATCTTCGGGCCGTAGAACGCTCCGTCGCCCGGCAGGTCGGTCCACTCGACGCCGCAGGCTTCGAGCGCGCCTCGCAGCGCGGCTTCGGCGCGGTCCCAGACCTCGTCGGAGCCGATCCGCTTGTCCGGACGCAGCGACAGCCGGATCGCGATGTCGTCGAACCCGAAGTCCCTGTAGACCGAGAGCGCGAGGCGGTTGAACGCCGTGACTTCGGCTTCGATCTGCTCCGGGGTGCAGAAGATGTGACCGTCGTCCTGCACGAAGGCGCGCACGCGCATGATGCCGTGCAGCGCTCCCGACGCTTCGTTGCGGTGGCAGAAGCCGAACTCGCCGTAGCGCAGCGGCAGGTCCCGGTAGCTTCTCAGGTCGGAGTTGAAGATCTGCACGTGTCCGGGACAGTTCATCGGCTTGATCGCGAAGTCGCGCTTTTCCGACTCCGTGGTGAACATGTGCTCCTTGTAGTTCGCCCAGTGGCCGGAGCGCTCCCAGAGGCTGCGGTCGAGGATCATCGGCCCGCGCACCTCCTGGTAGCCGTTGTTCTGGTAGATCCTGCGCATGTACTGCTCGACCTGCTGCCAGAGCGTCCAGCCCTTGGGGTGCCAGAAAACCATCCCCGGCGCCTCGTCCTGCAGGTGGAAGAGGTCGAGCTGCCGGCCGAGCACCCGATGGTCCCGCTTCGCGGCTTCCTCCAGCCGGTGCAGGTACAGATCGAGCTCCTCGCGCTTCGCCCACGCCGTACCGTAGATCCGCTGCAGCATCTCGTTGCGCGAGTCGCCGCGCCAGTACGCGCCGGCGAGCTTGGTGAGCTTGAAGACCTTGAGCCGGCCTGTCGACGGCACGTGAGGCCCGCGGCACAGGTCGGTGAACTTCCCCTCGGTGTAGAGCGAGATCGGCTCGTCGGAGGGGATCGAGGCGATGATCTCCGCCTTGTAGTGCTCGCCCAGCGACTGGAAATAGCGCACCGCGTCGTCGCGCGGCATGAGCTTGCGCACGACCGGCTCGTCGAGCTTCGCGAGCTCCCCCATCTTGGCTTCGATGGCGGCGAGGTCCTCGGGCGTGAAGGGGCGCTTGTAGGAGAAGTCGTAGTAGAAGCCGTCCTCGATCACCGGGCCGATGGTGACCTGCGCGTCGGGGAAGAGCTCCTTGACCGCGTAGGCGAGCAGGTGCGCCGTCGAATGGCGCAGGACCTCGAGGCCTTCGGGGTCCTTGTCGGTGACGATGGCGAGTGCCGAATCGCGGTCGATCGTGTAGGAGGTGTCGACCAGCTTGCCGTCGACCTTGGCGGCGAGCGCGGCCTTGGCCAGGCCCGGGCCGATCGACTTGGCGACGTCGGCGACGGAGACCGGCGCGTCGAAGTGCTTCACCGCGCCGTCGGGCAATCGAATGTCAGGCATCGTTTGGGTCCTCGAAAACAAAAAAGTGCGGACGAGCCGCACTTTTTCGCTACAAATACTCGCGTGCAAGGCTCGCGCCCGGTCATCCGGCTCCTGTACGCGTTCGCGGTGTCATAACGCTGCCTTTCCGTCCTTCGATTCGTCGCTGCTGCGATCGAGCGCCCATGATAGCAAAATCCGCGGCGCTCAGCGGCGGGGCGAGAAGGCGATCAGCACGTTGCCGGGCTGCCCGCCGTACAGGCCGTAGCCGGAGCCCACGAGCAGCATGCCGCCGGCGAGGGTCGGACCTGCCGCGTCGATCGACCCGCCGTTGGCCTTCACGCCGTTCACGGTGGCGAAGGGTTTCGCCGTGTCGTAGTCCCACAGCAGTGCGCCGTCGGCGGTGGAGTACGCGCGGATGTGGCCGTCGACCGAGCCCGAAAGGACGTACTCGGGCGTAGCCGTCACCGCCGCCGATTGCGCGGGGCTGCAGTTGCTGCGATTCGCGCAGGCCCTCGAGGGCGGCGCGGTCCAGCGCGTCGCGCCGGTCGCCGGGTCGAGCGCGTGCAGCCCGCCGCCGACCTCCGGATTCGGCAGCAGCGGCTGCCCGAGGACGACGTTGGAGAATGCGATGTCGGAGACCGCGGCGTACACCGCCTTGCCGTCGGTGGCGAGACCCCATTGCACGCCGCCCAGAACCCCGCCTTTGCCGACGCGCGTCTGCCATACGATCCGGCCGCCGTCGTCCGGATCGAGCGCCCAGACCATCCCCGACTTCTGGCCGATCGTAAGCACGCGCCTGCCGGACGCGAGCGTGATCAGGTTCGCCGAGTCGCCGAGGTCGGCGTCGGGCCCGCGCGGCTCGGGGCAGTTGGTCTTGTCCGGAGCGAAGCAGGCGTTGTTGCCCATGTCGCCCGCCGTCAGCTGCCGCGTCCACAGGATCCTGCCGGAATCGAGCGCGAGGGCGAGCACGGCGTCGCTGGCCGCCGTCGCCGGCGCGGAATGGTTGTCGCCCGTGCCCACATAGAGCGCGCGGCGCTTGCGATCGATCGTCGGCGCCGCCCAGATCGAGGCGCCGGAGGGTCCCCAGAGCTGCGTCCCGATGCCGTTCCTGCCTTGCGGGACCGCTTCGGGAAGCGTGTGCGTCGTCCAGATCGTCTTGCCCGTCGCGGCGTCGAGCGCGACCACCGCGCCCCGGCCCCTGCAGCATTCGAACCTCGGATCGATCGCGTCGCTGTCGTCGCCCACGGCGGTCGGGACATAGAGCTTGCCCTCGAACAGCGTCGGCGAGCCGGTGACCTGCACGTGAGGCGTGTCGTCGGCCAGCACTTTCCACACGGTCCTGCCGGTGGCCGCGTCGACCGAGTAGACGTAGCCGCGGCGATCTCCGAACAGCGCGACGATGCGCTTGCCGATGCGCGCGACGACGACCGCGGTGCGCACGCCGGCGCCCGCGGCGTAATCCCAGTAGTAGCAGCCCGAGCGGGCATCGAGCGCGTAGACGTGCCCGTTCTGGCTGCCGACGAAGACGCGGTTGGCGGCGATCGTGGGCTGGCCGAAAGCCACGACCGCGCCCGGGAAGCCGAACACCCATTTCACCTCGAGCCGTGGAAGCTGCGACGCGGCGATGCCGGGGGCCGGCTGATAGCGCCAGTTCTCGACGTTCGGGCTCCAGCCGTTGAACGAGGCTGCCGCGACCGCCAGCGGTGCCGGCCGGCCGGTGCAGCGTCCCGCCATCGGGGTCTCGGCCCCGGGCTTGCCTCCGGTCAGGTATTCGGCGAGCGAGGTGCGCTGCGCGGGCGAGAGCGCCGAACCCTGCAGCTTCATAAGCCCGTTGGTGAGCGCGTCGACGATCAAATCGGGCGACATCGCGCGGAGCGCGGTCGGGCTCGGCGCCCGCGTCGCCGGATTCTCGTGACAGGCGGCGCAGTGCTGCTGGAAGGTCGCCGCAGGAGCCGCCGGCGGCGACGCTTGCGACTGCGCGAACGCGGCACCCGGCGCGAAGAGGACGCCGACGACCGCGAGGGCGATGATTCTTCCGAGCGGAATGTTCAGTCGGCGCAAAGATGGTAGGCGCGATTGGACTCGAACCAACGACCCCCACCATGTCAAGGTGGTGCTCTAGCCAGCTGAGCTACGCGCCTGTCGGTGCCGATTATAGAGGACTCGGCCTGGCGCCGCCATGCGCGGGCGGAGCCAGGCCGATGGGTCGCGGCTAGCGACCGTACGTAGCGGTGAACGTCGTCTTTGCGATCAGCGCGGAGCCGATCGCCTTGTTGAGCGCGAAGCTGTAGAGACCCGCTGTCCCCGTCCGCGGCAGTCCGGCCGCGACCTGGACGTCGGGAATGTTCAGCGCGTAGATCGTGATGATGTAACGATGCGGCTTGTCGCCGACGGGAGGACAGGGCCCGCCGTAGTTGCCGTTGCCGCCGGTGGTTCCGGTATCCAGGAAGTCGGTGTTGCCGCCGAAGGCCGGGGCTGGCAGCGTGTTCGCCGAGTTGCCCGCGCCGCGCGGCAGGTTCGTGGTCGTCGCAGGGATGTTGTAGATCGCCCAGTGCCAGAAACCGCTTCCTGTCGGTGCGTCGGGATCGAACATCTGCAGCGAGAACGACTGCGTGCCGGCCGGCGGATTGGACCAGACGACCGCGGGCGACAGGTTGCCGCCCGTGCAGCCGAAGCCGTTCAGGACGAAGCTGTTCGCGAACGTTCCCGATGCGAGGTCGGGGCTGGTGACGGAAAAGACGGGGGTTTGCGCATCACCCCCGCCGCAGCCTGCGACGGCGGCGACGAACAGCGACGAGACCACCAACGACAGACACGGTTTTGCGTTCATGAAAGTCCTTTCTTATGTCAGTGGCAGGCGACCGTCTCTACCGGCGGTCGGTTAAGGCGCCAGCGCTTGGGGCAAGCCGGGGCGAAACTCCTCTCTGTGCGGGTCTTGCGCATTCACAGTCCTGGAACCTGCCCGCTATCGCGAAGGCACTGGATACTCCTCCCGGTTCGGCTCGTCAAATGCCTCGCTTGGGGCAAGCCGCCGGGCTGCGAAGTTGCCCGAGTCGAGGGCTACAGCGCGACGCGCAGCAGACCCACGATCAGCGGCTGGTGGGCCATGTAAATGAGCAGGCTGTGGCGTCCCAGCCAGGCGAGCCAACGAGGCGCCCGCGCGCCCATCGCGGCGACGCGGGCGGGGCGTGCGAGCACCGCGTGCCCGGCGGGAATCCCGAGCAGGACGACGCCCAGCCATGGAAACAGCGGGACGTAGTCCTCCGTGGCGGGTTTGTGCGTCATCATGCCGACCCAGTTGAGCCAAGGCTGGTCGAAGAAGGGCAGGTGCACCGTCGTTCCCAGGACGATGATCGCGATCCCCAGGGCCAAGGCGATCCGCGGACGGCGCACCAGCGGCCGGGCGAGGATCGAGCTCACCGCGATCGCGTGCAGGATGCCGAAGGTGATGAAACTCTGGGGAAAGGTGACGTAGCTCGCGATGCTGACGAGGATCGCGCAGCCGGCGATCAGCGCGACGCGGCGCCAGAACGGCTCGGGCCCACGGTGCGCGCGACTCGCGAGCACGAGGCTCACCCCGACCAGTGCGAGAAAGATCGTGACGATCAGCGCGCGCGAAGCGAGCCAGAACGGTTCGTGATTGAAGTCGGCCTGGATGACGCGGAACCAGGCGAGATCGAACGCGAGATGGTAGGCGACCATCAGGCAGATGCCCAGCCCGCGCAGAGCGTCGACCGCAGCGTGGCGGATCGTGGGCGGGGCAGCGGCTCGCGGAGCGGCGCTGCGGCGCCGGGAGCGTCGGCTCATGTCACGATCCCGACCAGGCGAGCCGGAAGCCGCCGTGGCCATCGGGCGCAGCGACGAGCGACAGCGCAGAGGCGATCGCCGCGGTGCGGTCGCGATCGAGGCCCGCGCGCGGACGGATCGTAGCGTCGATGCGGGGCGCGAGCGACGCCGTGAGCGCCACGCGCCCCGCGATTTCCACGTCGCCGCCGCGATTGGACAGAGCCCCTTCGATTTCTCGGCCGGCGCCCTGGACATCGCAGCGCACGTCGCCGAGCGCGATCCGCAGGCCGGGCTGAAGGGTCGGGACGGTGGCGTCCTGCCACTGGAGCGCGAGGTTGGCCTCGATCGCTCCCGGCGTCTGCACCAGCCGCTCGACATGGGCCGAGACGACGCCGCCGGCCGTCGCGATCGCGCCGGGTACGCCCGCGGTTTGGAGCAGACTCTCCATCGGCAGCGAAAGATCGAATCGCCGCAGCGTATTGCTGGCCGGGCCGGCGCTGAACTCCGCGGGGAGCGCTTCGCCGCCGCCGGTGCGGAGCGTCCCGCGCAGCTCGCCGACGAACAGCGGCCAGGCGTCGATGTGCCACGCCATCGCGCGGCGCGTGCCGCGCGGGAGCATGACGAGGTCGCCCGAGCCGTTCCACAGCGTTCCGGCCGCAGCGGCGATGCGCAACCGGCCGCCGCTCAGCGCCGAGACCCGCGCGTCGGCCAGCGTGGCCGGCGCGGTCGCCGCGACCGCGATCGCGAGCAGCAGGAGCGCCGTCGCGACGGCCAGCACGACCTTCATCAGCGCGTGAGCGTCACGTCGGCGCGCGCGAGTCCGGGCTCGACGCGCGCGGTGGCGACGACCTCCGTCGCGCGCAGGTGCCCGTCGCGCTGCAGCGCGTCGAGGACACCGGCGAGCGCGTCGAAGCCGATCGAATCGAACGTCACCCGCAGCCGGTCGTTGTCGACGCGCTCGACCTGGGTCGCTGCGGCCTTGAGATTCTTCGCGGCGAGAACTGCATCGAGCGCGGCTCGTGGCTCGGTCGCGGGCGGGGCGGGCGCGGCGCGTGCAAGCCCGGCGATGTCGTCCGCGGCGCGCCGCGCATCGGCGAGCGCCGTGTGCTCGGCGGCGGAGCGCTGGGCGAGCTGATCGCTGTCGCGGACGATGGGCTGCCAGACGACGAGCCACGCGAGGCTCACCGCGACGAGAGCCCCGAGCGCGGCGAGGATGCGGCGTTCGGTCCGCGAGCGAAGCTGCCACCAGCGCGCGAACGCTTCGCGCGCGGTTGCCGGGGTGGCCGTAGTCGCCATCAGTCCCAGCCGATACGCAGCCGCGTGCCGGCTTGAGTCGGCGCTACGATCGCGACCAGGCCCAGCTGCCGCAACTCGCTCTGCAGGCGCGAGGGCTCCTTCGCGTCGAGCTGCCCGAGGTCGAGCAGCAGGTGGCTGTCGGCGTAGGAGAGCGAGCGCAGGGCCCCGCGCGGCAGCGAGGCGAGCACGGGCGCGGC
>Ga0335080_10001663_pt1 | contig 21928 bp, 21 predicted proteins | sample Lox_Sample_34_FD_206720 | JGI IMG/M metagenome (GOLD analysis project Ga0335080, IMG submission 206720) | Soil microbial communities from Loxahatchee National Wildlife Refuge, Florida, United States - Lox_Sample_3.4 | ecosystem: Environmental > Terrestrial > Soil > Wetlands | place: USA...
GGATCTTTTGTCACTGATTATAATACTATCAATAAAAAACTTAAAAACGGGATACAGTTCAAAATCGGAAATGAAGTTGTACTGGAAGCGGGAGAAGTTCATTCTTCCATATTGAATCGATTTGATATCAAACAACCAGTGTTCTTTGCTGATTTTTATTGGGATAAACTAATGAACCAGATCGTGAATAACAAAATAGAATTTCGCGAATTACCGAAACAGCTTCCTGTCCATCGGGATCTGGCAATGGTTGTAAAAAAATCATTGCCTTATAATGATATAGAAAAAACGATCGATGATATCGGACTAAATAAATTGCAGCAGGTTCAATTATTCGATATTTTTGAAAGCGAGAAGTTGGGGGCCGATAAAAAATCACTGGCCATTAGTTTTACATTCGTGGATGAAGAAAAGACATTGACAGATAAAGAAATTGACCAAATGATGAACACCATCATGAAAACTTTCGAAGATGAACTGAAAGCTGAGATCAGAAAATAAAAATATTCAGCGCCTATGAATCATTTGGAAGAACAATTGAAAAGGATGAGTGAAAAATGGCAGCAATTTCTGCAGCAGTATCAGTCATTGCAAAAAGAAAATGAAAAATTGAAACAGGAATTTCAAGTGGTGGCGAAACGTTATGATGAACTTGCGGCTGAATCTCAGAAATGGCAACAACAGGTGGAAATATTAAAATTCTCTCAAGAGCAAATGAATGAAGCAGAAAAAAAGGCGTTTGAAAAACGCCTTAACCAATACATTAAAGAAATTGACCGTTGCATTAGTCTGCTAAAAGAGTGAGTCAGATTCTTTTGACCAGCCTCAGTTTCATTTCGTCAGTTCCTTTTGAAACTTCTAATGTATACTCCCCGTAAGGCAAATCGTTAAGGCCATTCCAGTCGAGTACCTGATGACCCTTTGTTATTTCTGCTTCCATTGCACTGCAAATACTTCCACGGTCATCTTTTAATACTGCTTTTAGCATGCATTGTTGATCAACTTCAAATGTCAGGCGATCAATAAACACCGCCGACTTTAGTTTTAAAAACATGGTATTCAGGATATTTGAGCTATTTAACAGAACTTTGCCTAACCTTCAAAACTTGCTTAACTTTCAGATGACAAATTTTGAAAATGTTAATTAAGTGTGAATAAATATAAAACAAGTAATTGAACTATGCAAGAATTAATCCCAATAAATGTCCTTATAGGTGATCGCACTTATAGGGTCAAAATACAACCGAAGGACGAAGAAGTCATTAGAAAGACCCTTAAAGTAATCAACGATCAGATTATTGAATTTAAGGGCCAGTTCTCAGGCAAGGATATGCAGGACTACGTTGCCATGGTTCTTTTGTGGTATGCTACCCAGCTTCCTTCGATGACGGAACAACATTCAAGTCCTGATAAGGATATTCTGGAAACTCTTCGTAAAATGGAAGATCAGTTAGATCAGACTTTGCGATAATTTATCAAACCCACAGGAGTCTAGGACCATATTTTGAATTTACTACTCATCCTGGGCTGTCAGATCACCCGTACCCTGCTAAAAATCCTTATCTTCGTTGATTAACATATTTTCCCAGCAAATCATATGAGCCTGGATAAAACTAATACGATTGTGAACTTTTTAAACTTTAGATTCAATGGATCAAAATATTATTTCCATCATAATTGCCATCATTGCCCTGGTCGTGGGAGTCATAGCGGGTAAGCTAATTTTTTCAAAAAACACCCGAAAATTAATAGAAGAAGCAGAATTACAGTCAAAAAAAATTGTTACGGATGCACAGACTTCAGCCGAGAATCTTAAAAAAGAAAAAATTTTAGAAGCTAAAGAAAGGTTTGTTCAACTAAAAGCCGAACATGACAAAGAAGTCTTAGAAAAAAATCGGAGACTAAGTGATTTAGAGACAAGGGGCAAGCAAAAAGAACAAAGCATCAATCAAAAAATAGAGCATTTAGACAGACAATCCAAGGAGAATGATGCTATCAAGGAAAACCTGAACAGGCAAATAGAAGTAGTAAATCAAAAAAGAACTGAATTAGAAAAACATCAGGAAGAACATATTCGCAGACTTGAAAAAATTGCCGCCCTGACGGCTGAGGAAGCAAAGTCTCAATTAATAGAAAGCCTGAAACATGAAGCCCAAACCCAGGCACTTGCTCTCCAGCAGGAGATAGTAGACGATGCCCGCCAGAAAGCCAATAAGGAAGCGAGGAAAATCATTATTCAGAGTATTCAGCGAACAGCAGCCGAACAGGCAATCGAGAATTCCATTACTGTCTTTAATCTGGAAAGTGATGAGATTAAGGGTCAAATTATCGGCAGAGAAGGTCGCAATATCAGAGCCATAGAAGCAGCGACAGGCGTGGATTTAATTGTTGATGACACTCCGGAAGCCATAGTACTATCTTCTTTTGATCCTCTCAGGAGAGAAATTGCACGCCTCTCTCTTCAACGACTCGTCGCAGATGGTCGAATACATCCTGCAAGAATTGAAGAAATTGTCGACAAAACAAGAAAACAGATAGAAGAGCAGGTTATCGAAATCGGTGAAAGAACTGTGATCGAATTGGGAATTCATGGTCTTCATAAAGAATTGGTAAGAATTGTGGGGAAAATGAGATTTCGTTCCTCTTATGGACAAAACTTGTTAATGCACAGCAGGGAGGTTGCCAATTTATGTGCGATCATGGCAGCCGAGTTGGGAATGAATCCCAAACTGGCCAAAAGAGCAGGATTGTTACATGATATCGGTAAAGTGCCAGATGAAGAAACTGAATTAAGTCATGCTTTACTCGGGATGAAACTGGCAGAAAAATATGGCGAGAATCCCGCAGTTGTAAATGCTATCGGAGCTCATCACGATGAGGTGGAGATGCAGTATGTGATCGCCCCGATCATCCAGGCTTGCGATGCTATCAGTGGAGCCAGGCCGGGTGCAAGAAGGGAAATTATGCAGCAGTACCTTCAACGCATTAAAGATCTAGAAAATCTGGCAATGACTTATCCCGGTGTTGAAAAAGCATACGCGATACAAGCAGGCAGGGAATTGAGGGTCATTGTGGAAGCCGATAAGGTAACTGATGGAGACAGCGATAAACTGAGTTTTGAAATTGCTCAAAAAATACAAACAGAAATGACCTATCCTGGTCAGATTAAAGTAACGGTAATAAGGGAAAAAAGGGCTGTCAATGTGGCGAGATAAGGCAGGAATTGATATAATGCAAAAAACCCGGGATCTGATGACTCTTTTTTTGTATTTCCGCTAAAGCTTCTTACTTTTGCCTCCCCAAAAATTTATGTTATGAACGCGGCAGTAGCATTTGTACACGAGCAATTGACTGGAAAAAAAGAATTTCCAAAATTCAAAGCCGGCGATAACATCACAGTAAATTATAAGATCCTTGAAGGTAATAAAGAAAGAATTCAAAGCTTCAAGGGCGATGTGATTAAACGCCAGGGCGTTGGGCATACGGCCACTTTTACCGTTCGTAAAATATCGGATGCGGTTGGTGTTGAAAGAACATTTCCTTTATATTCTCCCAATATTGAATCGGTTGAAATAAATAAAGTAGGCCGTGTTCGCCGCTCTAAGTTATACTTCCAACGTGAAAGAAGCGGAAAGAGCGCTCGCATTAAAGAAAAAAGAACAATTGCCGAATAATTAAGGTGCAGGTCTGAGCTAATCCATTCCTGTTTTCTTCTTTCTTATTAGACACGTGTTAATGATAGGCAATTGAATAATTTTGCGTTTTAAAAAAAAAGCGCATTGCTCAGTAAAACTGTTAACTTTGTACTTATAAATTATCTGATATGTTTACTAATTTTTTGCAGTCCTTTTTATTTATATCAGCTCCTGGAGGCACTGAGTGGATACTGATTATTCTTGCAGTATTGATTTTGTTTGGTGGTCGTAAAATACCTGAGTTCATGCGTGGTTTAGGTCGCGGAATTCGCGAATTCAATGATGCAAAAGACAACGTTAAGAAAGAACTGGAAGAAGGTATTAAAGAAAAAGATAAACAACCGACTTCTTCATCTCAACAATAGTACTTTCATCTCCGGGCGAGTCGATTTTTGTTTACCAGAAATCGTAATTGTTATTGTTTACATTCGATTCAATACAGAGTTATCATACTGCTATAGAGAACGGCATTACTTCATGTGAACAAGCCGTTCAATTTTATTTGGAAAAAGCCCAATCTTCCGCTAAGCTTAATGCGTATGTGAATTTATATGCAGATAAAGCTTTGGAATCTGCCAGGATTTTAGACAGGAAACGAAAATCTGGCTCAAAGCCGGGGAAATTGCATGGAGTAGTTATTGGATTAAAGGATGTGATATGCTACAAGGATCATCCGATTTCCGCTTCTTCCAAAAGTTTACAGAATTTTATTTCTCCATACAATGCAACAGTTGTACATCGTCTCCTGGAAGAAGAAGCCATCATCATAGGTCATTTGAATTGCGATGAATTTGCCATGGGCTCAACAAACGAAAATTCTTTCTACGGAAATGTCTTAAACGCGTTGGATACGACTAGGGTTCCCGGAGGCTCTTCAGGTGGAGCAGCCGTGGCTGTGCAGGCCAATTTATGTATGGTTAGCCTTGGGAGCGATACAGGAGGTTCGGTAAGACAACCAGCAGACTTTTGCGGAATTATTGGACTAAAACCGACTTATGGCAGGGTGTCCCGTTATGGATTAATAGCCTATGCATCTTCATTCGATCAAATAGGAATTTTTGGTAAATCAATGCCGGATGTTGGGTTGCTGCTGGAAGTAATTGCAGGCAATGACCCTTATGATGGTACTTCTTCCAAAACGCCAGTGCCGGAATATTCCACGGGATTCGAATATGAAAGTCCTTCGAAAAAAAAGATTGCATATTTCAGGGAAGCCGTTCAGCATCCCTCTCTCGATCCGGAAATCAAGGATACCTTTTTGGGTTTTATAAGCAAGCTCAGGCTTGATGGCTACCAGGTAGAAGAAATTGATTTTGAATATCTGGAGTATATCGTACCTAGTTATTATGTATTGACGACTGCCGAAGCTTCTTCAAATTTATCCCGTTATGATGGTGTTAAATATGGTTTTCGTTCAAAACAATCGACAATTTCGCTGAATGATTTTTATAAGAAAAACAGGTCTGCGTCTTTCGGGAAGGAGGTTAAACGACGCATCTTATTGGGAACCTTTGTGTTAAGTGCCGGCTATTATGATGCATACTTTACAAAAGCACAACAGGTAAGAAAATTATTAACAGATAAAACAAAACTGATTTTCAACAACTTTGATATTATCCTTTCTCCAAGTTCTCCTACAACAGCTTTTAAAATCGGGGAAAAACTGGATGACCCCATTTCGATGTATCTCGCTGATATATATACAGTTTATGCGAATTTGGCGGGCATCCCAGGAATATCCATACCACTTTTCAAGCATACAAATGGCATGCCTTTTGGTATTCAAGCTATGACTTACCATTTTAATGAGTTATCTTTGCTTCAGTTCTCGCACTATCTGATGCAACAATATAAGTCCTACGAGAATCCCGCTTTATGAAAATTCGGAGTTAAACGACATTGCCGAATTAATTTCCGTAATCCATCCCCTTGAAAAATTTATAGTCCGGATAACCGGCCTGTAAATCTTTTAAACGTTAAAGGAATGAAACGACTTTTATTGTTGGGCGTCCTTTGCATTGGATCATTGTCTGTAATACAAGCCGACAATGGAGCAAAGGGAAAAAAATCAACGAGTACGCTTCACGAAGGGATCGACACCACTTATGCAGGCTTTCGCGATTTATTCATCAGCACTTCTTCCAATAGTACTAATGGTGCTCGTCTCAATCCCAGGGCGATTAACTTTGTTCAAGATTATATTGTCAAAAACGGGAAAGAACTTCAGGAAATGAAGGACTGGGGTCGTCCTTATTTTAACCTGATTGATGGCATTTTAATCCAATATGGTCTGCCGAGGGAATTAAAATACCTGGCCGTGATTGAATCTAATTTGAAGCCTACTTCAATTTCCTGGGCAGGTGCGGTTGGTCCGTGGCAGTTAATGCCCGGGACAGCGAGAATCCTTGGACTGAGAGTGAGCAGAAAACATGACGAAAGAACAAGTTATTACAAAAGTACGCATGCAGCTGCCAAATACCTTCGTGATTTATATGATGAACTGGGCGACTGGTTGCTGGTAATTGCCGCATATAACGGTGGCACAGCCCATGTGTATAATGCAATTAAAAAAAGCCATAGCCGTGATTTCTGGGACTTGCAGTATTATCTGCCGGCAGAATCGAGGAATCATGTGAAAAAATTTATTGGCACCCATTATATTTTTGAAGGCCAGGGCGGCGTTACCACATTGACCAAAGATGAAGCTACACAACAATTATCGGGCTCTGCGATGTATGTGTTTACGAGGAAACTTAGTAAGAATGAATTGGCGAATGCAAAAACCATTTCAATTTCCGGTAAATATCATTCATTGATTATTGCTAAATATGTTTTAATGGATATTGCAGAATTTAGCAGATACAATCCTGATTTTGACAAAGTGATGGCCAGTAGCAACAATACTTATGATCTTCAATTACCACAGGAAAAAATGGATTTGTTTGCAGCGAATAAGTACCAGATATTAAACGAATCTGTACAATTGCTGTTGAATGAAGATGCCGCTGATACATCACAAAAAACTTTCGGAGAAGTAGCAAAAAAAAGATAGCATAACCCGCATATATAGAAATGTGAAGGATGATAAATCACCTTCACATTTTCATTTTATAGATACCCTTTTTATTTTCCAAAACTCTTTGAATCGCTTCCGCTTTTAAAAGACATTCTTCAAATTCTTCTTCTGCATCGCTATAAAAAGTAATTCCGGAGCCTACCTGATAGGAAAGATAATTATCCCCTTCATTGTATAGAATACTGCGAATTACAACATTAAAATCGAAGTTTTTTTCAGGAGTAATATATCCCAGCGAACCCGAAAATAATCCTCTCTTGCTTTTTTCATATTGTTCGATTAACTCAAGAACTCTTTTTTTAGGAGCGCCGGTCATAGAGCCCATAGGAAATGTAGATGCAATTGCATCTATCCAATCTTTTTTCGGGTCCAATTTTCCTGTCACTGTTGATATCATCTGGTGGACTTGAGGAAATGTATATACGCCAAACAGTTCATCGACTTTTACCGACCCCTGGACACATACTTTTGAAAGATCGTTTCTTACAAGGTCGACCACCATTACATTTTCAGATCGATTTTTCTTACTATTAAAAAGCTCATTCTTATAGTGAGTATCCAGCACAATATCATTTCTGTTTCTGATCCAGGTTCCCTTTATTGGCTGAGTTAAAAGATATTCATCTTTTTTTTTCAGATATCTTTCAGGGCTTGCACACAAAAGGTATTTATCATTTGCTTTATAAAATGCAGAAAAGGGTGTTGGAGAAATATCAGTCAGCATTAAATAGGTTTCAACAGGATCCAGCTTTACCTCCTCGGCATAAAATTCCTGGCAAAAATTTATTTCATAACAATCTCCACGTAAAATATGCTGACGAAGTTTTTCAACGGTAGCTGCATATTCCTTTTGTGAAAATTTCTGTTTTATTTGAATTTTGACTTGTGAAGAATTTTGTCTGATCGTCGAAACACTGTAAATCTGATCAAGAATATCAAGGTGATTTGAATTGAATAGGCCAATATTGATTCTATCCCGGTTCAACTCAAGAACAATATCCGGAATAAAAAAAAATAAATCTGGAAACTGAATCCGATCTGGAAGAGAAGACGAAAGATTTTCTGTTTCATTTTTCAGATCAAAAGCAAAATGCCCAAACAACCAGTCATTATTCGAACTGTCAAATTTTTTTAATGAATCAAAGGCATTCCCTGAATCAGAGCTCAGACTTCGTTTCATACCAATTCCAACCAAACATTCATAAACATGTTCTTTGGATTCATATTCCTGGTTGTCCAAAAAACAACAGGTATTGAACCGGGATGCCCAGCGCAATACCTGCAATTTGGTTGTATAAAAATCAACTATAGGAAAAGAAACAAAAGTTCTGCTCACAGCAATGGATTAGCCCATCAGTTAAAAATCATCATCTTCTTCATCAAAGCCACTATCATTGAACAGATCCAGGTTTTTAAAGTCCTCATCCAAACCCAGGTCTTCTTCTTCGTTTCCTTTTGAACCCTTTTTTGTGCTGCCGCCTTTTTTTGATTTTGATCTGGGAATATCAAATTCGTCAAAATCAGGATCCCATTCTTCTTCCTCTTCTACCTTATCCCACTCATCAACTTCATCCACATCATCGTCATCCATATCATCATCATCCTCTTCATCGTATTTACTCTTCTTTTTGGGAGATGCTTTACTATCTTTCTTCGATGATTTAGGAGTATCGGAATCATTGTCGTCTTCCTCTTCATCATCATCTTCCTGTTTTTTGGATTTAGGAGATGACTTACCCGAAATATCTTTTGAAGATTCAGGTGCGGATTTTTTTGAATCCTTTTTCCCCTTATCAGATTTTGATGCCATATTCTAATAAGATTATATTGTAAAATTTCAGCGAAGTTTTTAATTCGCCAAATTTTTTTAAAATAAATTTTTTTGTAAGAAAATCTACTTATTACAGGTTTTTAATCAATTGATCCCGCGCCGGTCCGTTTGAAATATAAGATACATTAACTTTCAGGAAATCATTAATAAATTGAATATATTTTTTCATGGGTTCCGGCAATTTATCTTGAGTTTTTATTGAACTGATCTCTGTCTGCCAGCCTGGAAAAGTTTTGAGTTGTGGTTCTATTTTAACCCTGCTCATCTGGAAAGGTACTTCGTCTGTAATGTCTCCATCGATTTTATAACTAGTGCATAATTTTAATTCAGCAAAACTATCCAGTACATCTGCCTTTGTCATAACCAAACGGGTAACTCCATTAATCATACAGGCAAACTTCAATGCAACCAGATCAATCCATCCACAGCGTCTGGGCCGGCCGGTTGTTGCACCAAATTCATTTCCGACTTTTCGTAATTCTTCGCCTGTTGCATCCATCAATTCTGTAGGAAAAGGACCACTGCCTACTCTGGTGCAATATGCTTTTGTAACACCAATTACATCTTTGATTTTCTGAGGTGCGATTCCCAGACCAGTACAAACACCCGCAGAAATAGTGTTCGAAGAAGTTACAAATGGGAATGTACCAAAATCTACATCCAGCATGCTGCCCTGAGCACCTTCCGCCAACACGGATTTTCCATCCTGAATTTTGTTATTGATGAAATATTCACCATTAACAATTTTGAACTGTCGCATGAATTCAAGCGCTTCAAAAAAATCTTCTTCCCACGCCGATACGTCATCCTGAAAATGAAAACTGTCCAGGATTTTCTGATGCTTCAACCTTAATTTGATATATTCTGTCGTAAAACTTTTGCCTAACAGATCCCCCACACGCAATCCATTTCTTCCGGTTTTGTCCATATAGGCAGGTCCGATGCCCTTTAAAGTAGATCCGATTTTTTCAACTCCTTTCGAAATTTCCGAAGCTTTATCCAAAGCCCTGTGAGTGGGGAGAATCAGATGAGTTCTTTGTGAGATATATAAATTTTTTCTGTAATCCACACCGAACGAAGCAACAGATTCACATTCTTTGCGAAGTGTTACCGGATCCAGCACGACTCCATTTCCTATTAAATTGATTGTATTTTCATGGAAAATTCCAGATGGAATTTGGTGTAGAACAATTTTCTTGTCTTTGACATATAAAGTGTGACCTGCATTGGGGCCACCCTGAAAGCGGGCTATGATATCATATTGCGGAGCGAAATAATCTACTATTTTACCTTTTCCTTCATCTCCCCATTGCAGCCCTAAAATTACATCAACCATTGATCCAGATTTGCAGTTTGACTCATTAGGAAGCAGCAAAAATAAGGTAATTGGAATTGCAAATAGAAAGGTTTTTTTGAGACTAATAATCTGGAAAAACCGGAGATAACCCTAAGTACTTAAACATTTTCTGTATCAAATCGATCTACTGTCTGAATACCATTCAATTGCTTTAGTCGTTTGACCAATTCATCCAATTCTTCTTTATCGTGTACATAAATTTTTATATTCCCTTCGAATATTCCTTCTTTTGCCTCGATGGTCAGCGCATTAATATTTAACCTTAATTCACCAGAAATAAGATTGGTGATTTTATTGATGACTCCCACATCATCCAACCCTACGATACGGATACCTGTCAAAAAAGAAATCTCCTTATTCTTCGCCCATTTTGTTTTTACTACACGATGCCCATAATTTGATAACAACTTTGCCGCATTTGGGCAATTCGTACGATGTATTGTCAATCCCTTTCCTGTAGAAACAAATCCAAACACATCATCTCCCGGAATCGGTTTGCAACAATTAGCCAAAGTATAAACGATCCTGTCACTGCTTTCTCCGAAAATAACTAATTCCGCATCTTTTCTTTGAACATTAGACGTAGCTGGCGTCGATTCCGCTTTAACATCTTGAACCTGTTTGACCGGCTTGGGTGGTTCCAACCGATCACCCAACAATTGAAACTCCCTTAATTCTTTCAGATCAACATTTTTGACTGCGACCTGATAAAACAAGTCCAATGACGAACTGAACTTATAATACATTGTCAGCACATCAATATTATGCTGATTATAGGCAGCTCCGAAATTTTCAAGTTTTCTCTGAACAATATATTTTCCTTCATCCGCAATTTTTCTTTTTTCTTCTTTCAGTGCATCCTTGACTTTGCTTTTTGCCTTTGCAGTAACAACAATATTCAACCAGTCTTCACTGGGCCTTTGTTTACTTGAAGTGATGATTTCAATCTGATCACCACTCCTTAATTTATGACTGATCGGGACCAGCTTATGATTTACTTTTGCTCCAATACACTGAACACCGATTGCACTGTGAATTGCAAAAGCAAAATCAAGCGCAGTTGATCCGACAGGCAGCATTTTTACATCTCCCTTTGGAGTGTATACATAAATTTCTTCAGCAAGAAAACTGGTTTTGAAATCCTGTAGAAAATTAATGGAATCATTGTCTTCTGTATTCAATACCTCCCTGATTTGCTGAAACCATTTATCGAAACGGTTTTCTTCATCGCCCCCTTCTTTATATTTCCAGTGAGCCGCCAATCCTTTTTCAGCGATTTCGTTCATTCTTTTCGATCTGATTTGCACTTCTACCCATTTTCCCTGAGGTCCCATTACTGTTGTGTGCAAGGCTTCATACCCATTAGATTTCGGATTGCTCAGCCAGTCACGTAAACGCTCAGGTGAAGGAGTATATTCATCTGTTATGAGTGAATACACTTTCCAGCAATCTTCTTTTTCTCTTTCAATGGAAGAATTAATAATTATCCTGATCGCAAAAAGATCGTATACCTCTTCAAATGCTACAGCTTTTTTTCGCATTTTATTCCAAATGGAGTGGATACTTTTCGGACGGCCATAAATTTCAAATTGAAAATTAGCTTTCTCCAGTTTCTCTTTTAAAGGTTTGATGAACTCGTTAATATATCTGGAACGTTCCCGTTTGGTTTCTGACAGCTTCCGTGCGATTTCCTTATACTCCTCCGGTTCCAGATATTTCATGGCCAGATCTTCCAATTCAGTTTTGATATTATAAAGTCCCATGCGATGAGCAAGCGGAGCATATACGTACACAGTTTCAGATGATATCTTCAACTGCTTCTCTCTTTTCATACTATCCAGTGTACGCATATTGTGCAAACGGTCGGCCAGTTTAATTAGGATCACACGCGGATCATCAGTGAGTGTAAGAAGAATTTTCTTAAAATTCTCCGCCTGTTGTGAAGCATTCACATCAATTACATTTGCAATCTTTGTGAGTCCGTCTACAATTCTTGCTATTTCGTTTCCAAAATCACGTTCAATATCATCCAATGTAATATCAGTATCCTCGACTGTATCATGTAATAAAGCGCAGATCGTGGAACGAATACCCAGACCGATTTCCTCCACACAAATTCTTGCTACTGCCAATGGATGAAGTATGTAAGGCTCACCGCTTTTTCTTCGCATGGTCTTGTGAGCATCGGCTGCCATTTCAAACGCACCTCTTACCAGTTCCTTGTCACCCGATTTTAATTTCGGTTTCAGGGACCTTAATAAAGCCCTGTATTCTCTTAAAATCAGCTTTTTTTCCTGATCTTCTGTGAGATTATATTTTGGGATTGCAATGGTTTCCATTCAATACGAATTTACGAAATAGCATCCGTACTTTAGAGGAGTTAAGCATTTAAGGTTCAACGATTAGTATTTCAAATATTATAGTCTGTGTTTAAACAATGAACCACAAAGGCTTAGTTTATTTGTTAAAATATGATTGATTTGCACCCCGTCTTAACGGCGATATCTTTGAATTATTTACATCCCACAATATCACTTTTAATAAATAATACTGCTTTTAGTGCCCTTTGATTTTATTTCTTAGATCGATTTCATCCGAAATCGAATCTCGAAAGAATAAAATGAGTCGATGAAAATATTTTTCCGAAATCTCTTTAGAAAAGGTTGTACAAAAAAGATCGTCAACCTGCACAATGGATATATAATGCGAAAATCCGCGATCGGAAGGAGCTGTGATTTATGGATGGGTGCTGGTAATGTATATCATACATTAGGCTAACGCCGATCAGGGAAAACAAGCGTAAAAGTTTTAAACTTTATATATTAAACTCGTTATTATGAAATTAGCCATACTCCGGATTGTTTTTCTGTTGGGGATATTTATTTTAGTATTCACGCTAGGCTGTAAGAAAGCGTTTGATTACTTATCGGACCACAAGCTAGTCGGGTTTTGCCAAATCAAAAAGATTACCTTTACTAGCATCTTTCCAACTCCAGACACTGCTGTATTCACATATAACAGTCAAGGAGATCCGGTTTCCATCATTCGGCGGTGGACTGGCACCGGATACACGAATTTCCTTTTCCGCTACGATGGCCTCCATCGCCTTACCGACCAGATCAATGTGTACGGTGTGGATGTATCCGAATTAAACCCACCGGAAAGCTGGAACAAGTATTTCTATGATGACAAAGGCAGGATCGCCTTGGATTCTCAGTATTTTTTTCCAAATCTTGTAAATGGTAAGCCGGTGCCAGGACAATTGGGCGCCGTTTCAATTTTTAAATATGAATATGATCCTTTTGACCGGCTTATTAGTGTTACCTGGGAACAATTGGATAAGGTCAATTCAATTACCAACTACAGCTATGATGCCAATGGCAACTTGACTGGGAGAGTCTATGACGACAAGATCAATTTCCATCGTTGTAATAAGATTTGGATGTTCCTGGCCAGGGATTACAGTGTGAACAACCCTCTGAATGCCTTTTACACTTATAACCGAACGGGATTGCCAGTGAATATCGACTGTACAAAGGGTAATTCGGAGAATTTTATGGATGAGATGATGGGCTTTTTTGGATTTAACCAAGCGGACATCGAATATGGCTGTCCTTAATCCGGAACATTTTTATTGTGCCATCGAATTCCATTTCAGATGATGAAGATTTAGCAATATTATCGTGAGATTAATATTCAAAATTGGGGATCAAAAATAGTCCTAGGAGGCATTGTGTTGCACTGTAAATTGACATATAATGTCAAGATTTTTTTTAATGGTCGTTTTCTGGAATGTGTTTCTAAATTCGATCCCAAAATTTATATTTGCCATAGATAAATTTATTTTCTTTCGCTTTGAAATCACTCCTCAAAAATTTGCGATCTAATTTGCAATCAAAAGCCAGTTAAATAAAGTACCTTGCAGCCCGTTAAATACAGCATAAGAATTCAAATAACTGCAAATCAATTACTTAAAAAAATTAATAAGAATTAATACGGATTAGTTACATGCGGGTGTGACGAAATTGGCAGACGTACCAGACTTAGGATCTGGCGCCGAGAGGCATGGGGGTTCGAGTCCCTCCACCCGCACTAAATCTGATGACAGTTGACAGAATTAAAATAGCTGTCACCCTCAAATTTAATACACTTTTTAAACATTATATTATGGGCACAGTGACCAGAGAAAATATCGGCCTCTTAAATGATAAGCTGACGGTAAAAGTAGCCAAGGACGATTACCTGCCTTCATTTGAAAAAGCTTTGAAAGATTATAGTAAAAAGGCAAATATCCCCGGATTTCGGAAAGGCATGGTCCCGGCGGGTCTTATTAAAAAAATGTATGGTAATTCTGTTTTTACTGATGAAGTATTGAAGAGTGTAGAAAAAGAGCTGACCAGCTACATGGAAAATGAAAAACTCGACATTTTTGCCCAGCCTATTCCACTACCGGAAAATGATACCCGGCAGATTGATATGGGAAAACCCGAAGAATATTCTTTTGCTTTTGAAGTAGGATTGAAGCCCGATTTCAAACTCCCCGTGTTTGATCAGATAAATCCAACACAATTTCAGATTACCGTTACAGATCAGATGATTGATGAGGAAATAGAAAGGCTGCAATTAAGAAATGGCAAAATGACCGAACCGGAAACTGTTACTACTGACGATAATGTACTCAATGTTATTTTTGATGAAACTGATGAAAATGGAAATCCGGTGGAAGGGGGAAGACATAAAGAAAATTCAGTCCTGGTAAAATATTTCAATCAGGATTTTCGCAAGAACCTGATGGGGAAAAAGAAAGATGATACAATCGTCCTTCAATTATCCAAAGCTTTTGATGAAAAAGAAAGAGAATGGATCATCCATGATTTGGGATTCGATAAAGATGATACTACAACTGCTGATAAATATTTCAAACTGACAATTGTCAAAATCGGATTGGTGGAAAAATCCGAATTAAATGAAACTTTTTTTAAAGCAGTTTATCCTGATAAAGAAGTTGCAACAGCAGAAACTTTTCGCGAGCTGATCAAGGAAGAAATTCAGCAGTATTGGAAAAATCAAAGTCGTAGTCAGTTGCAGCATACTTTATACCACGAGCTGCTCGATCATGTAAAAATAGATTTCCCCGAATCCTTTCTTAAGCGTTGGTTATTGAGCGGAGGTGAAAAACCAAAAACGAATGAAGAAGTAGAACAGGAATTTCCTTCTTTTACCAATCAGTTAAAATGGACTCTTATTACAGATAAAATTGCACGCGAAAACAAAATTGAAGTGACTGCAGATGATATCAGGAATTTTGCGATCCAGCAATTATCCGGCTATATGGGAATGCAGGCACTGGACGAAAGTCAATCATGGATTACAGATTATATCAACCGTATGATGCAGGACAGGCGATTTATAGAAGATGCAGTTCACCGTATCAGAACAGATAAAATCCTTGGATGGGCGGAAACTCAGGTCAAACCGGTGGAAGAGGAAATCACCCGTGAAGAATTCCTCAAAACCACGGCAGAACACGAACACCACCATCATTAATTACTCAAAATATTGCTTTTAACAAATCCTGCTAAGCAGGATTTTTTTATTTTACTGCAACTCTGTCAGTTTTTTGGAAGTTTAAAAGTTTGGACGGAGATTTGAAAGATATATCCTAATCTTTAATTAAATCACATTCCATTTTTGAAAGGATGAAAAAATTGAAAAATCTATGAATCCAGGAACCGAATTTGAAAAGTATGCTGTGAAGCACAAAGGTATTTCCAGTAATACATTAAATGATTATAACAGATATCTAGTTACCAGTCTTACCCCTAACATCATTGAAGAACGTCCCATGAACGTAGCCGTTATGGATGTATACAGTCGGTTAATGATGGACAGAATTATTTTTCTTGGTTATCCTATTAATGACGAAGTAGCCAATATTATTACAGCGCAATTATTATTTCTTGACAGCACCGATCGTCATCGTGATATCCAAATGTATATTAACAGCCCGGGCGGAAGTGTGTATTCCGGCTTAGGCGTATATGATACTATGCAATATGTGACTCCCGACGTTTCCACTATTTGCATTGGCATGGCTGCTTCTATGGCTGCGACGCTCATGTGTGCCGGAACAAAAGGAAAAAGAACTGCTTTAAAGCATAGCCGGATCATGATGCATCAGCCAAGTGGGAGCATCGGCGGCCAGGCGAGCGATATTGAAATCACAGTGAATGAAATTAAGAAAATAAAAAAAGAGCTCTACGAAATTTACGCAGTACACACAGGTAAATCAGTAAAGCAGGTAGAGAAAGATTGTGACCGTGATTACTGGCTCACTGCTATCGAAGCGAAGGAGTATGGATTGGTGGATGAAGTATTGGTACTGAATCCAAGAAAAGACAAAAAAGATAGTTAGAAATAATCTGCTTATCTCTTCAAAATTTTCTATCTAAACTATAAAGGAAATCATTCAAAAAATTTTAAAATGAATTATTCAAAATACCTGTTCAAACCTTTCCGTATGGATGACGAACCGGAGGAAGAACCAAAAGAAGATAAAGGCCCGGAGACTGGCATGTTGATGAAAAAACTCGAAAAATATTTTTTTGAAAACAGAACCGTGCAACTATGGGGACCTGTTGACGACCGTTCTGCAAAAGATATCGTCAATAAATTTTTATTACTGGATGCAGATAAACCCGGAGAAGAAATTAAATTTTTGATCAATAGCCCGGGTGGTGTTGTAACCAGTGGTATGGCTATTTATGATACTATGAAAATGCTGAAAAGCCCGGTGAGCACTATTTGTATCGGGTTGGCAGCTTCCATGGGCTCCATTTTGTTAAGTGGTGGTGTAAAGGGAAGACGTTTTATCTATCCACATGGAGAAGTGATGATACACCAGCCCAGCCTGGGAGGATATATGCAGGGAGTAAGTGTTGATCTGGAGATTCAGGCAAAGCAAACCAAAAGAATAAAAGAAATCGGCGCGAGAATATTAGCTGAGAATTGCGGCAAAAAAATCGAACAGATCATGAAAGATTTTGACCGCGATTATTGGATGGATGCGGGGGAATCAGTCGAGTATGGGATCGTTGATCATATTACTGAAAAACTCTAAGGCGTTCCAAAAAAGGGACTCAAAACCCTGATTCATCCTGATTTTAGGCATTTTTCGTTGGGATTTGGCATATAAGTTGACTAAATTTGTGGTAATTACACAAACGGGATTATTAATGGCAAAAAATACATTGCATTGTTCTTTTTGTGGCAGGAGCCGGGATGAAGTAAAAATTCTGATCGCGGGACAGGAGGGACATATATGTGAAAATTGTGTAGAGCACGCGCAGGAAATCATTCAGCAGGAATTAATCATCCGGGAAGACAACACTCCGACCTCGCAATTCAAGCTTACCGTAAAAAAACCAATTGAAATTAAAAGGTTTCTTGATGATTATATCATCGGCCAGGATGATGCCAAGAAAGTACTGGCTGTAGCTGTATATAACCATTATAAACGCCTGCAACAAAAAATTGCAGACAATGATGTTGAAATTGAAAAGAGCAATATCATTATGGTTGGTGAAACAGGAACAGGTAAAACACTTTTGGCGAAAACCATTGCCAAATTACTAAATGTTCCATTTGCCATTGTTGATGCAACTGTATTTACTGAAGCAGGTTATGTTGGAGAAGATGTAGAAAGTATTTTGACAAGGTTGCTGCAAGTATGCAATTATGATGTTGCTGCTGCCGAAAGAGGAATTGTATATATCGATGAAATAGATAAGATAGCAAGAAAAGGGGATAACCCTTCAATTACCAGAGATGTTAGCGGAGAGGGTGTTCAGCAAGGTTTATTAAAGTTACTGGAAGGAACAGATGTTTTGGTTCCCCCACAGGGTGGAAGAAAGCATCCCGAACAAAAACTTATTAAAATCAATACTCAAAATATTCTTTTCATTTGCGGAGGTGCGTTTGATGGGGTCGATAAAATTATTGCCCGTCGCATTAATACAAATGCAATCGGTTTTAACGTAAATAAAGAACAACAGGAATTTACTAAAAAGAATCTGTTGCAATACGTAAATGCTCCCGATTTAAAAGCATTCGGTCTTATACCCGAGTTGCTGGGACGTTTGCCTGTAGTGACCCATCTCAATCCTCTCGACAGTGTGACTCTTCGTTCCATTCTTACAGAACCGAAGAACTCATTGATCCGTCAGTATAAAAAATTATTTGAGCTGGAAGGAATCCAATTAAGCATCGATGATAATGTACTGGATTTTATGGTGGCTAAAGCAGTTGAATATAAACTTGGAGCGAGAGGACTTCGTAGCATTTGTGAAAGTATTCTGACAGATGCGATGTTTGAACTGCCTTCTTCAAAAGAGAATAAATTTCATTTAAGTCTGGAATATGCCAGAAAGAAATTTGATACCAGCAAGATGAGTTTGCTTAAAGTTGCATGATCTTTATCTGAAAAGGAAAAGTTCTCCTTATCATTCTGATACATTTATAATCCAAAAAAGCTCCGCCCCAGGCGGATGATATATGAAAGAATTAATTGAACGCTTAAAAGCTGAGGGTCTGACGGAGCAACAGGCTTATAAGGCCATTGAAATCATTAAAGATTTTGCTAAAGAAAAATTCCCTCTTTTTGGCGGCGCCATTGATAAGGTATTTGACAAATACAGCCCGAAAAAAGACGATGATTTTATGCCGTAATAAGTGGGATGGCCCGAAGTGCGGAGTCCGCAATTTCAGACTTCAATGCAATGCTTCTCTCGCAATAACAATTTTCTGAATTTCTGAAGTCCCTTCTCCAATAGTACAAAGTTTACTATCGCGATAATATTTTTCTACAGGAAAATCTTTTGTGTATCCATAGCCCCCAAAAATCTGGACGGCGTCCGTCGCAACTTTTACCGCTACTTCACTCGCATAATATTTTGCCATAGCAGCTTCTTTGGTCATCGGCATCCGCCTGTTTTTAAGATACCCTGCCTGCATCGTTAATAATTCTGAAGCCATAATTTCTGTGGCCATATCTGCCAGCTTAAAAGAAATAGCTTGAAAATTAGCAATAGGCTGATCAAACTGGTGGCGTTCTTTTGAATATTTGATTGATGCTTCATAAGCACCTTTGGCAATACCTACAGCTAAAGCAGCAATAGAAATCCTTCCTCCATCGAGTACATACAAAGACTGTTTAAACCCTTCACCCACCTGCCCCAACCTATTCGAATCCGGAATCCGGCAATTGTCAAAAATCATTTCCGCCGTTTCGCTTGCGCGCATTCCCAGTTTATTTTCTTTTTTTCCACCAGTAAAACCCTTTGTGCCACGCTCAACAACAAAAGCAGTTGCATTATTTTTTTCACGAGGTTTACCGGTTCGCACAACCACCACCGTTATATTGCTGCTGATACCATGTGTGATCCAACACTTCGTACCATTCAGGACCCAGCCATCGTTTTCCTTTGTGGCAACACATTGCATATTTGCAGCATCGCTTCCTGTATTTGCTTCCGTCAATCCCCATGAACCAATCCATTCTCCTGAAGCTAATTTAGGTAAGTATTTTCTTTTTTGTTCCTCGTTACCAAATGCAAGGATATGTCCGGTGCAAAGGGAATTGTGTGCAGCCAGGCTTAGCCCAATCGAGCCACATACTTTTGCAATTTCACCGATGATGTTAATATATTCCAGATAACCCAGCCCTGTTCCTCCATACTCTTCCGGAACCAACACACCCATCATTCCCAATTTCCCCATTTCTCTGAAAACCTGTATGGGAAATTCCTGTCGTTCATCCCAATCCATTACATATGGCTTGATGTATTGCTGAGCAAAATCACGTGCAGTCTGGGCAACCTGCAGTGTTATTTCATCGGTTTGAAAATTCATCAGGTAAAATTAAGATTCAGGTTTATTTAAACAAACCAGGCAATAACCACTGTCGATTATTGCCTGGTAATACTGCAAACAATCATTAGAAAATAAACTATCCGTGCATAGACCAATGCATATGCAATATACAAATATTTTATCCAATTAACTAACAAACGTTAGTTAATCTTCAGGTAAGGCGCCATTTTTTGAAGCTTTTCCCCCTTTAAAATGGCAATTTGACCGAGTTCTTCTACGCTTTTATAAGCCCCGTGAGCCTCCCTGTATTGAACAATAACCCGGGCAATATCCCATCTGATATAAGGATGTTGTGCCAACAAAGGAATATCTGCAGTATTGATATTTATTTGTTTTACCGAATCCTGGTTCAGATACAAAAAGGGCCTGATCTTACGGTAAACAGAATCGGGCAAGCCATATGTTTCAGCGACCTGATCAACTCCATAGAAACCTCCTAATTTTTCACGAAAACGTAAAATGCGAGAAGCCAGTTTAATTCCAATACCAGGCAGAGCCATTAATGACGATGAATCTGCAGTATTAATTTCGATTTTAATTACTCCAGATTCATGATAAAAAAGATTTTGTTCTTTTTGAGTAAAAGACCTCTCAGTATCATTTTTGGATTTATATGAAGATTTTTTTATTTCAACAAAAGGAAGCAAAAGCTGATAATCCGTCTCATTCATTCCATAAATTCTTTTTAAATCCTCAGGCTTGTTAAACCTGCCTCCCCTGGAAATATAATGTTCGATGATATGAATAGTTTTAGCCTTTATTCCCAATTCTTCCCACTGTGTGGAAGAGATTGTATTGGGATCAAAAAAAAATAAATGGGTCTTTGGATTTGTATGATGCTCTGGAACTGACTTTTCAACATTAAGATTTTGTTTATCGATGGAATCATGATCTGTTCGCGAAAAATAGGTTGAATCCTTTTGCTGTATTGTTTTCAGTTGTGCAATTTCATTTTTGAACTGCCTGACAAAATGCAGATCTGTTGTATTTTTTTGTGAGTTAAAGAAAACCGGAAGAAGGAAAATAATAAAAATCAAGAAAACCAGCACAACTACACCAATACGCTCTTTTCTTGTAAAAGAAAAATATTCCTTCACTCTTTCACGAATCATACCCCCGATTATTTTTCCAAGATAATCAGTTCAAAAAAGAAATAAAATACCATTAAGCGGGAAGAATAAAATCGAAAGCCGATGACCACAAACCTTACATCTTCCCAATCAATACGAGGTGGTCAACAGCTAACGATAATACAAGTGAAATAAATCTCATCAATGATAATATGGTGAAGGGGACGGATATGGTGAATAATATCTTCTGACAGGAGCTTCACGAATAATTACCTTCGAGCCACCGGGTCTTGACAAAATTTCTCCCAAACCTATTATCAGCCCTGCACTAAACCCAAATTGAAAAACGGTAGGATATGTATTATAGTAAGCTCCCGGTCCGGCAGATCCAAAATAAAACATACCAGAAGTTGCATCTACAGGAGATAATACCTGAGCTTTTAATCGTATTCCCAATCTTGGGCTTACATAAACTGTTGTCCCGGCATCAGCTCCCCAGGCAAATTTTGTATATCCAAAATAATTATTATTTGCGCTGATATTATTTGCATCGGGAGAAATAACCGCAACACCCAAAAGACCACCTATAAATGGATGAACCGCGCCGCCACCTACTGAAATAACCGGCCCAGCCATGATATAATTCATACCCACTTTTTTCTGCTCAAGAAGTAATTGATCATTATAATTGTACACACCGGTTGTAGCATCAATTCTTTGGTACATCAATTCAATCCCAAAATTTCGACTGGCATTGAACATCATTGAGCCACCCCAGCTGACTGATTCATCTATCTTTCCATAAGTATTGTTGAAATTGATCTGATCAGGAAAAGTATAGCCTCCTGTAGGTATTAGTTCGAAGCTTGTTTGAGCTGATAAGATCGAATACATTGAGGTCATCATGACGCACAAAAGGGCTATTTTTCTCATAAAAAAAGATTTAAGGATGAGAAGTGTTTGACTTTA
>Ga0335080_10001665_pt1 | contig 21920 bp, 15 predicted proteins | sample Lox_Sample_34_FD_206720 | JGI IMG/M metagenome (GOLD analysis project Ga0335080, IMG submission 206720) | Soil microbial communities from Loxahatchee National Wildlife Refuge, Florida, United States - Lox_Sample_3.4 | ecosystem: Environmental > Terrestrial > Soil > Wetlands | place: USA...
GCCATTGCGCATTTCACCGGGATGGGATTGGATTCGACGAAGTTCACTTCCATGAGCGGATGGAAGCGGCGGTGAATCTGGCGGGCATCCTCGAAATCGCCGGCGAGGGCCAGGCGGGTGAGTCGGGTCATTTCCGCGGGAATTTCGTTCGAGACGACGGAAATGACACCGTGGCCACCGAGGGCAACCAGCGGAAGCGTGACAGCATCGTCGCCGGATAGAACCAGGAATCTCTCTGGAACGCAGTTCAGGATGGCGGCCATTTGCGCGACGTTGCCGGAAGCTTCCTTAATGCCGATGATGTTGGAAATCTGCGCGAGGCGATGAACCGTCGCGGGTTCAATATTCACCCCGGTGCGGCCCTGTACACTGTAGAGAATGATCGGAAGATCGACGGCGTCGGCAATAGCTTTGTAGTGTTGGTAAAGGCCTTCCTGCGTGGGCTTGTTGTAGTAAGGAGTGACGGAGAGAATGCCGCTGACGCCAAGCGCGCTGAGACCGCGTGCCCGGGAAATGACTTCGGCGGTGTTGTAGCCACCAGCTCCGGCGAGAACGGGAACTCTTCCTTTGGCCACATCGACGGTGATTTCCACGACCCGCATATGCTCTTCGTCGGTAAGCGTGGGGCTTTCGCCGGTGGTGCCGCAAGGGACGAGGAAGTCGATGCCGGCATCGATCTGGCGCTTGACCAATGCGCGCAAAGTGCGTTCACAAATGGCTCCGTCCAAACGAAACGGAGTGACGAGTGCTGTGCCAGTTCCGGTAAACATAAATACTCCTTTACTGATGGTAATGCAGGGAACCTGCGGCAGCTTTACTGCTTTCCAGGTCCGCAATAGCTTCACGAAATTCGAAGACGCCTTTCTTGCCCTGCAGCCAACGGGCGGCGACCAGAGCGCCTCGCGCGTAACCTTCGCGATTTTTGGCGGAGTGCCGCAGCGTGACGGTGTCGGAAGGCGAATCGAAGCCGATTTCATGGGTGCCGACATGAGTTCCCGCGCGACTGGCGCTCAGCGGTACGGGCCCGTTGAACCCTCCCGCGCGCATTTCCACCTCGAGTTGTTTAAGTGTGCCGGACGGCGCGTCTTTTTTTGCCGAGTGGTGGATTTCCCAGCCCCACGCTTCGTAGTCAGGGTAATCCGCGAATAATGAGGCAGCACGCGCCACAATTTGAAAAAAGAGATTCATCCCAATGGAGAAATTGGCGGCGTAAAGCAGGGCGGTCCCAGCGCGAGCAACATCCGAGCGAATCTCGGGAAGATGGTCGTACCAGCCGGTGGTGCCGCAGACGGTATTCACGCCAAGCGCAGCGAGCTTGCGGATATTAGCCGGAGCAGCGGCGGGGGTGCTGAACTCGATGGCGAGTGTGGCGCCCCGAAGCGCTTGTGCAGATAGAGTCTCGATGCTGGAACTGGAGAACGTGGCGCGAGGGTCAAAGCCGTATTCGGGTGCGAGTTGCGCGACGAGGCGCCCCATCTTTCCGAGACCGACGATGGCCACAGGAGTCGTCATACGCGAGCCTCGCCCGTGAGAAGCAGTTGGCGGACCATACGCGAGTAGATGCTCACGGCGTCGGTCAATTCCTTTTTGGGGATACGCTCTTCGGCTGTGTGCGCAACGTGAATGCTACCTGGACCGATCAGATAGGGCTGGCCCCAAGCACCGTTGAACGCGGGAATGTCCGTGGCAAAGGCGACGACCGTGGTGGGGAAATCAGCAAGGATATTAAGGCGCACAGCAGGATTGAAGAGAACTTCTCGAGCTTCGACCTTATGAGCTCCGGCGGCTTTAACCACGGCGAGCCGAAGTTCTCCAGGATCGCTTACCAGACGGAACATAATTTCGGCGCGGGCTTCATCGGCGACCACATTCGGGGCGCGTCCGCCGTGGATCGTGCCCACGTTTAGTGTGGATTTACCGAGAACCGAGTCGCACGGAAGTGGAATGGCCCGAATGTCGGAAAGCGCGTCGAGGAGGGAGTGGATCGCGGAGTGGCCGAGTTCGGGATAGGCGGAGTGCGCCAGCTTGCCGCGCGCGACCAGTTCATAGCGGAGAACGCCTTTGGAGCCGAGGGCCAGCTGATTTTCCGTCGGTTCGCCATTGATCAGGAAACGAGAACCACGAGGAGTGTTCGCGGCGGCAATGGCGCCGGCGCTGTCGCGCTCTTCGCCAACGACAAACAGGAGAGCGAAATTACGGGTACCGGTCGCCAACAGCGAATCGGCGGAGCAGACCATCGACGCAATAATGCCCTTGGCGTCGCAACTACCGCGGCCGTGGATGTGCGCTTCGTCTTCGCTGGAGGAAAAGTATGGAGGGACCGTGTCCATGTGAGTGGAGAGCGTGACGATGGGGTCACCAAAAGCCAGAAAGAGATTGTCGCGGCCCGGTGCAGCGGTTTGCCGTTCGACGCGGCCATTGTGGCGACAGGCGAGCGACGAAAGTTGAGCGTGAAGAAAATCGACGACCGGCTCCTCGTTTCCGGTGGTGGAATCGAGATCGACGAGAGCGCGAGTCAGAGCAAAAAGGTCCATGATCATCCGCTTGGCCGAGATGGGGAAACACTACGAAAGGAGGGCTGCGGTTTTACGCAGTTGTCTGCCTCTCGATAGCGCTCCACCCGCAAGATGGGTGACAGTGTCCAGGATTTAGCCCGAACCCCAATTGCAGAGCTGTCAGCCAGCACTGCCATTTCGGCGGCAATCAGCGACTTCGCTGATTGGCTATGGCCCGACCCCTTTCGCCCGCGCCCGATGCTGATCGGAAAAACGCGCCCGGTTACTTATGGCCGCCGCACCTCTACCAAGGTCTCCTAACGGTAGAGGAAAAAAGTGGGAGTGTCAACGCGGATTGGATCGTGTGGACGGCCAAACATCTACAATTCGATGGGCTTGAGCGGGACGACTTGTGAGGCGACGAGAAGCTCGCCCGTAAACGCGGCTTCGGCGGGGCGACGGTCGAGAGCTTCCTTGGCGGAGAGGTGCGCGAGGTCGGGATTGTTGTTTTCCTGCGAGATGTGCGCAAGGACAAGATAGCGAGCGCGGGAGTCGAAGCCGTCCGGGTCAGAGAGGAATTCGCTGACCGCGTGATTGGAAAGATGACCGGTACGGGAAAGCACGCGCTGCTTGACGACCCATGGATACGGGCCGACCTTGAGCATGTCCAAATCGTGATTGGACTCGAGAATCATGCAGTCGGTCTCGCGGAGATGGACCTTAACCATTTCCGGGAGATAGCCGAGATCGGTGCAAATGGCGACCTTTGTGCCGTTGGAGCGAAAAGTGAAGCCGATAGGATCGGCGGCATCGTGCGGAATAGCGAATGCATGGACATCGATATCGCCGATGGAAAAGTGTTGGCCGGCCTGGATCGATTCGACGCCTTTGAGGCGCTTGTTGAAGGTCTCGGGGAGATTGCGGCGGAGCGCGTCCAGGGTCGGTTCCGTGACATAGAGCGGCGGGGATTTCCAGAGGCCCAACACCTGCGGGAGACCGTTGCAGTGGTCGGCGTGCTCGTGAGTGATAAGGACGGCGTCGAGGTGATCGAGTTCGCAGCCGGTTGCGGCGAGGCGGGCTATCGTTTCGCGTTTACCGAGGCCGGCGTCGACGAGGATGCGAGTGCTCTGAGTTTCAAGCAGCGTAAGATTGCCCGAGCTGCCGGACGCCAGAATGGAAACGCGCAAGCCGATGGAAAAACCCCCCGGAAAGACTTGCAAACCAAAACTTTTCAAATAATGGCAGAGGGATAAGGCAGCGTCAATGCGGAAGAAACGCGGGCTGAGGAAAGCGGCGTAACGTCGCTCAGCGTGAGAGCGGTCACTCTTGCTGGAAACGACGGAGGGAGACTAAAATCTGCGCACACTTCGAGCGTCCTCCGGAGTCCACGGAAGAGAAAAGAGCGCGCCGTGCCTGAGAAGAGCTATGTCCCCGAGCCAATCGATACTTCAAGAGTGCAATTGAGCGCGTCGATGCTGCAATTGGTGGAGAGGCTGGCGCGGAATACTCATGAAGTGTGGGCACGGAAGCGTCTGCGGGATGGCTGGACGTATGGGCCGGAACGAAATGACCAGGCGAAAAAACACCCGGATCTAGTCAGCTATGACGCACTGTCCGAAACGGAGAAGAGCTACGACCGGGAAGTGGTGAGCGAAGTGATCAAGGTAATTCTGGCACTGGGATACACGATCGAGCGGAAATCATGAGCACGATGGAAAAACCAGTAAAGGTGGAGCCGGGCTGCGAGGACGCCTTCGCGGAGCAGGACCTACATGTCGACAAGGCCGATGATATGTACGATGAGCCAAAGGAGATGGAAGGCCACGGCATGCTTGCATCGGCGCTGCAGGTATTGACGAAAGAAGTAAGCCGACCGTACTGGGGATACAACTGGAAGGCGCGGCGTACGCAGACATGGCACCGGCGGATTACCAACGTGGCGATCTTTACGGGAACCCTGGCAGTGGCGCTGGCGATTTTGCAGCTGCCGTTGCCCGGCCTGAGCCTGGAATCGAAGGCCCAGGCGATGCCTTACGTGGAGACCCTGGCAGCGATCGCGGCCTTCGTTTCTGTCTCTTGGGGGCTGTTGCAATCGATTCAGAAACACTGGCTGCTGCAACGACACAAGGCGGAGCAACTGCGTTTTCTAAAATATACGACGATCCTGAAGCTGGCCCGAACCGGTGTCGACACCAGATCCATGGCATGGGCAGAGGAGATCAAAGAAGAGGTCAGGAGGATCTGTGCGATCGATGAGTCGGATCTGTTGCGATGGCGAAACGATGGTCCCCAGCGGGATGTCCGCAGCAAGCTGGAAGGAAAGGCCACGCTGAAAAGCGGGAAAGAATTTGCGCAGATCGAGGAATATTACAAAGGAAAACGGCTCGAAAAACAGATCAACTATTTCATGCGCAGCGCAAATAAAGCGCTCGCCAGGGATTGGTTGACGAAGTATCCGCCACTAATACTCTTCATCGCCAGCGTGTTTTGTGCCGCCTCGCATCTGCTGATAAGCAATATCGAAGCAATCCGAGAACCACTAGGGAAAATTGTCTCCGAGCCCTTTTTGGGAGCGGGGCTCATCATAATGTCGGCGTTACTGCCGGTGTTTGGCGCAGCGATTCGAACGTACCGCTCGGCGAATGAGTTTTCCAGGAACTCCGTGCGATTTGGCGCGGTATACCACACGCTGGACAGGATATCGAAGAGCCTGGCGCCGGAAATGGCACCGGAAAGAAAGCTGGAGCTGTTAGCGCAGTGCGAACAAACGTTGGAAGACGAACACCGTGAGTGGTTCAGATTGATGGATGAAGCAGAGTGGTATGGCTAGACCACGGCCAGCTAGAATCTAGCACGCCAAGCGGTCGCGGGTGACAGTAAATCCGTTAATGGGGCCAAGCACGGCGAGCGCAATCTGATTGGGTTGAAAAAATTCCTGGGCAAGCGACTGGACTTCCTCGCGAGTGACGTTTTCGATGGATGCGAGGATTTCGTCGAGTGACGAGAAGCGGTGGAAATAGAGTTCCTGCCGCGCCAGATTCGACATGCGGGAACTGGTGGACTCGAGAGACAGCATCAACGAACCCTTCAGGTGATTCTTGGCGCGGCGCAGTTCTTCTTCGCTGACCGGCGATTCCTTCATGGCGCGGAACTCGGCAATAGTCATATCGAGAACCTGGCCGACCGTTTCTTTCGCGGTGCCTGCATAGACACTGAACATACCGGCATCGGAATAGGGCGTGAGTTCGCTGAAGACGGCGTAGGCCAGCCCGTTCTTTTCGCGAATGTTCTGGAAGAGGCGTGAAGACATGCCACCGCCGAGAAGATTGTTGAGGACGGCGATGCCGAAGCGGCGCTCGTGCGCGATAGGAAAAGAAGGAACACCAACGCAGATGTGAACTTGCTCCAGATCTTTCTTGGCTTCGAGGTGAATCGGCGCGCCGGTAGTGGGAGCGGCGTCCTCGTTCACAGGCTTGGTCGCGGGCAGGTGCCCGAACTGCTTCTCAACCAGTTGCAACACCTGCTCGTGAGTAATGTTTCCTGCGGCGGTGACCAGCAGGTGGTCCGAGGCGAACCAGTCTTGAAAACGTTTGCTAAGGCGCTCGCGATCGAACTTGCGCACCGTGTCAGGCGTGCCAAGAATGGGGCGGCCCAGGGAATGATTCGGCCAGAAACCGCGAGTGAAGATGTCGTGCAGCAGGTACTCCGGGTTGTCGAGATCCATCTTGATCTCTTCCAGGACGACCTGGCGCTCTTTTTTGACATCGTCGGAGTTGAGCTTCGGGCGAAGGACGAGATCGGCAAGAACGTCGAAGGCAATCGGGAGATGTTCGTCGAGTACCTTGGCGTTAAAGCAAATTTGTTCCTTGGAAGTGAAGGCGTCGAGCATGCCGCCGACGGAGTCCATCTCGCGGGCAATGTCCTCCGCGGTGCGGCGTTCCGTCCCCTTAAAGACCATATGTTCCAGGAAATGAGCGAGGCCGTTTTCGGCAGAAACCTCTCGGCGGGAGCCATTGCGGACCCAGATGCCAACGGAGACGGAGCGGACGTGCTGCATGGTCTCGGTGATGACGACCAAGCCATTGGGTAAAACGTGACGATGAATATCGCGCGCGTTTGTGACCATGAGTTATTGTGGCACAGGCGAGAAGGCGTGGCGAGTGGGAGAAAGCGGGAGGCGGAAAGGCAGGCTAAGTGGCTCTCTTTAAGCGGCTTATTGAAAGCTAGTCTTGGTGAGGACTTTTTGGGGGACGCGTCGCCAAACACGGCGAGGATGAGACAATAGAGACAGGAGATCCAGAACGGTGGAATTGTTGGGAAAAAGCGTTGAGGACCTCAGAGTGTACTGCCAGGCGCTCGGGGAGCCCGGATACCGAGGCGGGCAGATCTATCATGCCTTGTATGCCGAACGACGGCTGAACGTCGGGGACATGAGCAATTTGCCGGCGGCCTTTCGCGCAAAGCTGGCAAACGAGGCGACTCTAACTCTGCCGGAGGTGCGGCACAGGTATCGATCCGCTGATCGGTCCGTGCGCTATTTGTTTGGGTTGAGCGCGTCCTCTGAAGAGTCGCGAATGAAAGCGGCGGCGGTGGAAGCCGTGTTTATGCCGAGCGAAGGGCGGCAGACGATCTGTATTTCCACACAGGCGGGATGCGCGGTGGATTGCCAGTTTTGCCTGACGGCACAGCTTGGGCTAATTCGGAATTTGACACCGGGGGAGATTGTGGCGCAGGTGTTGGTGCCGCTGATTGAGATGGAGACCGAGGGTCAATCGAGCGTTGGGGGCGAGCCTGAGCCTGAGAGCGGCGGATTGGCGGCGCGCACAAATGTGGTGCTGATGGGGCAGGGGGAGCCGCTGCTGAATTTTGAGAATGTGTTTGCCGCGCTGCGGATTCTGCTGGATGCGAAGGGTGTGGGGCTGTCGCCGAAACACGTGACCTTATCCACCAGCGGAATTGTGCCGGGGATCGAACGGATGGCACAAGAAAAGGTGCGGCCCAAGCTGGCGATTTCGTTAAACGCTTCGAATGATGAACAGCGGGACAAGCTGATGCCGATTAACAAGAAATATCCGTTGAAGGAGTTGATTGGCGCGTGCCGCAAATATCCGTTGAGGAATTGGGAACATTTGACGTTTGAGTATGTGATGTTAGGCGGGCTGAACGATTCGGCGGAGGACGCGCGGCGAGTAGTGAAGCTGCTGGCGCCGTTGAAGCGAGTGAAGGTCAATTTGATTCCGTGGAATCCCGGGGAGTTACCGTTTGCAGAGGCTGGCGGCGAGCGGTTAGAAGAGTTTCGGAAGATTTTGACGGATCGTGGCGTGCCGGCGTTCGTGCGTTACTCGCGGGGCCGCGACGTGATGGCGGCATGCGGGCAGTTGGCGTTGAAAGAAGTGAATGAATCGCCGCTAAGGGCGATGGCATAGAGGATTCGTGCGAGATTTGGAATCGCGCGGACATGGGGTCCAGCGAGGCCTGAACCCTAGAAAGACACCGGAAGGTCACTTGCGACGCATGCCGACGACCGCCATTTGCCGGCCGGAGAGGGCACCCTCTTTGCGGTAGCTGAAGAAAAGGTCGGGGCGGCAGGCGGTACAAAGGTCGCTGACAAAGATGTTCCGAGGGCGCAGGCCTGCTGCAAGGAGTTGCGAACGATTGGCTTTGCGCAGGTCGAGGTGTACGCCTCTGGGCGGCGGCTGGTGGCCTGGAGGCATCATGTTGAGCCACTGGAGCGGATTGGGCTCTTCGCCGGAACGTGGCTCATCGAAATAGTCGGCGGCATCGGCGAACTGCGTGGTGAACTTTGAAACGAAGTCGGCGGCGACTTCATAGCAGCAAGGGCCGACGGAGGGACCAATGGCAGCCAGAAGCTCGGAGGGCTTGCTGCCGTATTCGTAGTGCATACGGCCAACGGCTTTCTGGGTGATGCGAGCCAGCGTGCCTTTCCAACCAGCGTGGATTGCGGCGACCGCGCGTTTGCGGGGATCGACGAGAAGAATCGGGACGCAGTCGGCTGTCTGGATGGCGAGAAAAAGCCCGGGGATGTTAGTGGCGGAGGCGTCGCCCTTGCATGGCTGTGCGGGAGGATTGGCGAAGGGACGAAGCAACGCGGAATGGATTTGCTTGAGCGGAACCAGCGTTAGCTTGTTCGCGCCGAGGGCCGACTGAAATTTGTGGCGATTGGCATTTACGTTTTCCGGTGTATCCCATTCCATGAAGCCAAGATTCAGGACCTTTTCGCCGTCGAGGGAACTGGCGCCGCCGATGCGCGTGCTAAAACCGTGCACCAGCCAGCGAAGTTTCGAAAACGGAGCGAGTTGAAGGATCTGAAGTCCTCGAGACTTGCGGAGTACCCAGGGAGGTGTGACTTTGCCTGGCTTCGCGCTGCGCCGCGGGGAATCTCGACGGAGTGCGCGCTTCGGGGACGATTTTCGGGAACTCGGCATCGAATCAGTATAATGGCAACGGCGTGGAACGGAAAAAACCGGCAGGCTGCGGGACGTTGAGCTTCGGTTCGGGTGGACGATGATCGTTGGCATGGGGATTGATGTGGCGGAAGTGAAAAGGATTCGCGAGGTATTCGAATCGCAAGGAGAGCGATTTGTGCGACGCGTCTACACGGAGGCCGAAGCCGCGTATTGCGAGCAGTTCAAGAACAAATACGAGCGGTATGCGGGGCGGTTTGCTGCGAAAGAAGCGGCGATGAAAGCGCTGGGCACGGGCTGGAGCCGCGGCGTGCGCTGGGTGGATGTGGAAGTGGTGCGGCAACGCGGAGGCCGACCAATCTTGCAATTACATGGGGAAGCGCGAAAGATCGCAGACCGGCTCGGGGTAAAGCACATTTCGATGAGCATCACGCATACGGCGGAGCAGGCATTCGCGCAGGTGATTTTCGAGAACTAGGTCGCTGATCGAGCTGCGCAAACCAAGAGAGATTCCTCACTCCGCAGACTCCGTTCGGAAATGACAGGGGGCACTCAAGTGAGTATTCGCGGGCACAAACAGCTGGCGGCGCAAACCACGTCTAAGAAAGCGGTTCTGAGCGAGACAAGACGCTGGAGATCCCTCACTTCGCTGTGGATGACAGATTTTTTCTATTTGACTAGCAAGAAAGGGCCGAGGGCCAGGGCGTCTATGCCGGCGCAATAGAAACTGCGGACGGCACCCCGCGGGTCGGTGACGAGTGGCTCACCAAATAAATTAAATGAAGTGTTGACGAGAATCGGCGCTGGGGCAGATTCGCCGAACTTGTGAAGTAGCTTCCAAAAGAGTGGATTGGAATCCTTCTCCACCGTGTGAACGCGGACGCTATCGCCATGAAAAGCGAAGCGCTCGAGGCCGGCCACCGGAGTTTTTAAGGTGGCGATGGAGGCCATGAAGCGGCAATTGGGCGACGCGTCGAAGTACTCGGCGGCGCGTTCCGCGGGAACAGAAAGAGCGAAGGGATGGAAGCCTTCGCGGTGCTTGATAAACTGATTGACGTTTTCTACGACGTATTCGGAAAAGGGCGAGGCGAGCAGGCTGCGATTGCCTAACGCACGATGGCCGAACTCGGAGCGGCCCTGGCACCAGGCGACAATCTTGTCGCGATGAAGGACCTGGACGGTTTCGTCGACGGTTTGATCTTCACCGGATAAATAGCGGTAGGTGATTTTGCAGTTGTCGAGGACGGCTTTGATTTCCTGCGAGCTAGCCTGCATGCCGAGCGCAAGGCTGGAGAGCGGCGAGCGTCCAGAATAGCCGTTGAGCTTTTTGCGCATCAGATAGGCCGCGCCGAGCGCGGTGCCCGCATTGCCGGAGACAGGCTGTACGCAGACATGCGGGAAACCGCCGCGACTCTCCAATGCGTGAACCAGGAAAACGTTCAGAAAGATACCGCCGGCAAGGCAAAGCGCGTGCGTATTGGTCTGTTCCTGGAAATTCGCGGCGAGTTGGAGCACGACCTCTTCCAGATAATCCTGCGCGCTGCGGGCGAGGTTGGCACGCACCACAGGATTGGCCGCCGGTTCGCGAGCAGAAAGGCCCAACTCGCGATAGAACTGCGGAGCAAAAACGCCGCGGTGATCGGGGCCGGACGCAAAGTAGCGGCGATTCAAGGAAGGCAGGCCATTCGATTTCCAAGTGAAGAGCTTGCGGAATGCCGGCAGGAATTCCGGCTCACCATCTTTGCTGAGCCACTGAATCTTGTGCTCATCCTTGTGCGGGCGGAGGCCAGCCAGTTCTGTGACACGCGTGTAGAACCAGCCGAAAGAATCGGGAAATTTCAAAGTGTGCAGCTGGCGGATTTCGTCGCCATCGCCGAGGGCAATTAAGCCGGATTGCGCGTTGGCGCTGCCATCGAGCGAGAGAATGAGAGCGCGATCGAAGCCGGAGGTGTAATAAGCACTCGCGGCGTGACACAAGTGATGTTCGAAATGCGATGGTCGTGGACCAGCACGGAGAAGGTCCTGGAGCTGCTGCTGGGCGGCGGACCTGCTGCTGCGCGAGCGCTTCTTGGAGGGATTTCGCTCCGCGAGCGCAATGCCGCGCAGATCCGTAACCCGCAAGTGGCTCTCGTGAAGGCAGCGTTCCAGTGCGAGACGGGGAACGTCCGAACTTTCCTGGCGGCTCAATTTTTCTTCTTCAATGGCGAAAAGAATGGAGTGTTCGTCGATGAGCGCTACCGAGGTGCTGCGGCCGAGGGTGGAGATGCCGAGAATGTGCATGAGCTAAGTGTCGAGGGCGGCCATTTCCGCGACCGCCTGCGGCAGACCGATCAAGTGTTTGCCGTCAGCTTGCGCAACGCGGACCGTGAGCCACTGATTGTGTGGCACCACTGCAGGAATCATAACCGAAAGATAGTTCCCGGAGAGAGCAGGAGTATAGCCCTGAGCATCGTTGGCGTTGCGATGCAGCGTGAGCACCTGCAGCGTCCGGCCGACCTGCGACTGGCGGAATTGGGCGGATTTTCGTTCAGCCGAGGCGCGGAGTTCGCGGGCGCGGCGCTTGATGATATGCCCCGGGACATGATTGACGAGTGCTGCGGCTTTGGTGCCGGGGCGCGAAGAATACGAAAAGACGTGAAGATAGGTGAACGGCTGCTGTTCAATGAAGCGAAGCGTCGCCGCGTGGTCGTCTTCCGTCTCGCCCGGGAAACCGGTGAGAACGTCCGCGCCAATGGCGGCGTGAGGCAAAACTTCACGAATGAGCTCGATTCGTCGCGCGTAGTGTTCGGCACGATACCAGCGATGCATGGCCGCGAGAATTCGATCCGAAGCGGATTGCAGCGGCATGTGGAAATGCGGCGCCAAACGTTCGCTCGCCGAGAAAAGATCGATCAAGTCTTGTGTGACGTCAAGCGGCTCGATCGAACTGATACGGAGCCTTTCGACCGGAGTTTCATCAAGGACCTGGCGCAGCAGGTCTATGAATTCGGCGCGGGGTGCGAGGTCGCGGCCGTACGTGCCGAGGTTGATGCCGCTGAGAACGATTTCACGGTAGCCGGATTCGGCGAGGCGGTGAACCTCCGACAGAACCGTGCTAACAGGCAGACTGCGGGATTTCCCGCGAACAAATGGAATCACGCAGAAAGCGCAGCGCGAGTTGCAGCCATCCTGAATCTTCAGCGTTGGGCGGGTGTGGTTCCCTTCCCCGCCAAGGATCGGGGCGACGAGAACTTCCGTTGCTGCGAAAATATCGCCAGTCACAATGGAGGCCGAGTGGTAGGGGATAGGATCCTCGCGCCGCGGAAAAGCGGGAGCGATCGAGTGGAGCAGCGAAGGGATTCGCGGCTTATGCGAGTTGCCTACCACAAACGAGACGCCGGGAAGCGCGGCGATTTCCTCGGGCGCACGCTGTGCGTAGCACCCGGTGACGATGATGCGAGTCGCGGGATTAGCTGTGTGGATTTTGCGGATGGCATCGCGAGCTTGCGCGTCGGCAGCAGCAGTGACCGTGCAGGTGTTGAGGACAACTACATCGGCGTTGTGCGGTGCGGCGGCTGTGGTGCATCCCTGGTCGAGCAATTGGCGCTCGATGGCGGCGCCGTCGGCTTGCGTAGCGCGGCAACCGAATTGTTCGATGTAGAAGGTGGTCATACGATGCACAGCCGTTTCTATTAAATCACAGGCAGAGGGAACGACGCAGCGAAGGCAAGAAAGAGGGATTCCTCGCTGCGCTCGGAATGACGGGTTTCGAAACGTGGGCTAAGACCACAAACGAGAATGGCTGTGGCGCCACTCAGGAAATGCAGCGGTACGCCTCAGAAGGCGTACCTTACAAAATCAGTGGCAGAACTCATGAATCGTGGGGACATGGGTTTAGCAGTGCTGAACCCTACCATCGAAGATCGGAGAAATTTAACCTTGAGAGGCGAGGCGGCGCTGGAACGTTAGCAGGATCAAGTCGGCGCGACGGCGCACACCGAATTTGTTCAGCAGGTTCGAGACGTGAAACTTAACGGTACGCTCGGCAATGTTGAGTTTGCTGGCGATCTCTTTGTTCGAGAGATTCTCGAGCAACGAATCGAGCACTTCCTGCTCGCGGCGGCTCAGGTTCGTGACCGCATCGGTCTTCAGGCGACGCCCTTGATTGGACAGGATGGAATCGACGAAACCCGAGAGAACGGAACGGGGGACCCAGAAGCCGCCCTGGGAGACCAGGGGGAGGGCCCGGGCAAGCTGGTCGCGAGCTTCGGCGTAGCTGAGGATGCCCTTCACGCCAAGACGGAGCAGCGAAAAGCTGGTGGCTTCATTCACGGAATCGCCAACGACGATCAGGCGAGCGTCAGCGTAACGCTCAAGAATATTGGTCAGCAACGCCCCGGTAGCCTGGCGGGCGGCGTGCGCATCAATCACATAGACCTGGGCCCGGGGGGGCTCCAGGCTGCGGAGATCGGGAGCGAGAGTCGACTCCAACTGCTTGGGAATGACCTTAAACTGGGACGCCTTGGAGAGCAGGCGTTCGAACTCGCTAAGTACCAGCGGATGAGGCGAGAGCAGGCAGACTGTAAGTTTGGAAGACATACGTTTCGTAGCCACTGTACTTGAGGGTAAAGAAACCAGCGCGAAGGGGCAAGGACCTTGGGCACGGATGTTCACGAGTCGTTACTGACGGATACGGCGTGTTTTCAGAGGCTTGGAACTGGGTTTTACGCCCGAAGCGCGAGCGCAAGCGAGGAAGGAGCGCGGGGAAGAAGCGGGTTTTGAGCCAGAAAGGCCGTAAAATGGTTGGACGCCCGGGGAGAGAGCGCACATAAGAGGGTGCGGTAGAGCGGCAGAATGAGAGACCTGAAACAATCCGAGAAAGCGCTGCGCGAACTGTTGAGCGAGAGGATTCTAGTACTCGATGGCGCGATGGGCACGATGCTGCAACAACGGCATTTGTCCGCGGAGGACTTCGGCGGGCCGGCATTGGAAGGCTGCAATGAAAACCTGGTGCGCACGCGACCGGATGTGGTGCTCGACATTCACCGGAAGTACTTCGAGGCCGGCGCGGACATTGTGGAGACCGACACGTTTGGGTCGACGCCACTGGTGCTCGGTGAATATGGACTGCAGCAGGACGCCCACGAATTGAGCAAGCGCGCAGCGGAACTGGCGCGGCAAGCCGCCGACGAGTTTTCGAAGCCGGGCAGACCGCGGTTCGTGGCGGGCTCGATGGGACCGACAACGAAGGCGATCACCGTAACCGGCGGGGTCACGTTCGAAGGATTGCGCGAGTCCTACTACGTCCAGGCAAAAGGATTGGTCGAAGGCGGCGTGGACCTGTTGATGATCGAGACCAGTCAGGACACGCGGAACATCAAGGCGGCGGTACTGGCCATTCAGAAGCTGTCGCAAGAGATTGGCGCAACAGTTCCCTTCATCATTTCGGTGACGATTGAGCCCATGGGCTCGATGTTGGCCGGGCAGAACGTGGAGGCCATGTGGGCTTCGCTGAAGCATGCGCATCCGCTGGCGTTTGGGATGAATTGCGCGACGGGTCCGGAGTTTATGACCGACCACATCCGGACGCTCAGCGGGGTGACCAGCGAGTTTGTGTCCTGCTATCCAAACGCTGGTTTGCCGGATGAAGAAGGCAAGTATCTGGAGACGCCGGCATCGCTCGCTGCGCAATTAGAGAAATTTGTAAATCACGGCTGGCTGAACCTGGTGGGAGGGTGTTGCGGAACCACGGAGAAGCACATCCAGGCAATCGCTCAGATGGTGGAAGGAAAGAAGCCGCGTGTGCGGCCGGGCGAATCGCATCGCGCGATCTATGCGGGGATTGAAGCGATTGAGGCGGATGAGCAAACGCGGCCGCTGCTGGTGGGCGAGCGGACGAACGTGATCGGGTCGCGGCTGTTCAAGAACCTGGTCGCGGAAGAAAAGTGGGAAGAGGCCACGGAAATTGCACGGCGGCAAGTAAAGGGCGGCGCACAGATTGTAGACGTGTGCCTGCAGAGCACGGAGCGGGATGAGAAGAAGGATATTCCGCCGTTCTACGAAAAGCTGATTCGCAAGATCAAAGTGCCAGTGATGATCGACACAACGGATGCTTCGGCTCTGGGTCAGGCGCTGACATACTGCCAGGGCAAAGCGATCATCAACTCGATCAACCTGGAAGATGGCGAGGAAAAGTTCGAGCGGGTGGTGCCGATTGCGCACGATTTTGGCGCGGCCATTGTGGTCGGGTGCATCGACGAAGACCCGGTGCAAGCGCAAGCGTTCACGCGCGAGCGGAAGCTGGAGATTGCGAAACGCTCTTACGAATTGCTGACGAAGAAGTACGGGCTGGAGCCGGAAGACATCATTTTTGATCCGCTGGTGTTTCCCTGCGCGACGGGCGACGAGAACTACATTGGCGGCGCCGTGGAAACCATGGAGGGCATCCGGCTGATCAAACAGGCGCTGCCGAACTCGCGGACGATCCTGGGAATTTCGAACGTGTCGTTTGGATTGCCCGCCGGCGCGCGCGAAGTGGTGAATTCGGTTTTTCTGTATTACTGCACGAAGGCCGGGCTGGATCTGGCCATCGTGAATACCGAGAAAATCGAGCGGTTCGCGTCGATTCCAGAACACGAACGCAAACTTGCGGAGAATCTGCTTTTCCAGCATCCACTGAAGCAGGTTCCGAGTGGGCATCCGCAGGCGGAATTGTTGCGCGATTTGCCGGCGGACTGGCGGCAACAGTCGAAGGTGCAAAAAGCGGCGCTGAACCAGTTTCACATAGCGGCGATTACGGAACATTTCCGCGTGGCGGGAAAGAAAGAAAAGACCAAAAAAGAGGATTTGCCGCTGGATGAGCGGCTGGCAAATTACATCATCGAGGGAACGCGCGACGGACTGATTGAAGATTTGGAAAAGAAGCGCGGCGAAGGCACAGCGCCACTCGAAATTATCAATGGCCCTCTCATGGGCGGAATGGCTGAAGTGGGGCGACTGTTCAACGCGAATGAGCTGATTGTGGCGGAAGTGCTGCAGTCGGCGGAAGCGATGAAGGCAGCCGTGGGCCATCTGGAACAGTTCATGGAGAAGGCCGACGCTGCAAAGCGCGGAAAAGTGTTGCTCGCGACGGTAAAGGGCGATGTGCACGACATCGGGAAGAACCTGGTTGAGATCATTCTGAAGAACAATGGATTCGACGTGGTGAATCTGGGAATCAAAGTGCCGCCGGAAGATTTGATCAAGGCGTATCAGTCGCATAGTCCGGACGCGATTGGGCTTTCGGGCTTGCTGGTGAAGAGCGCGCAACAAATGGTGGTGACGGCCGGCGATTTGAAGGATGCGGGGATCGAGGTGCCGTTGTTGGTAGGAGGCGCAGCGTTGAGCGCCAAGTTCACGGAACAGAAAATCGCGCCAAGCTACGGCGGCGCGGTGTGCTACGCGAAGGACGCGATGACGGGTCTGCGGTTGATGAACGAAATCATGGACCCGGGAACGCGGGAACGGGTGTTGAGCGAGCACGTAGCATCGGGAAACGGCGTGAGTGTGAAAACGACCGTAAAGCTCGAAGCAAAGCCAAAGGTAACCCGTTCGCCAAAAGTACGCACGGACTTGCCCATTCCCAACGTTAGCTATCTCGACCGGAAAGTACGGCTGGTGCCGGATTTGCGTGAGGTGTGGAGCTACATCAATCCGTTCATGCTGTATGGACGGCATTTGGGCTATCGCGGCAACTTTGAGAAGGATCTGGCGGCGCGCGAGACGAAGGCTGTCGAACTCTTTACTGAGATGGAGAGCGTGAAGAGCGAAGCCGATAAATTCATGAAGGTGCGCGCGGTGTGGCAATTCTTCGAAGCGGAGAGCGCGGGAGAGTCCTTGCATTTGTTTGCGCTAGGCGCGAAAGAGCCAGTCCAAACGTGGAAATTCAGGCGACAGGCTGCCGGAGATCAACTGTGCCTGAGCGACTACGTCTTGCCGGCGGCGGATGGGAAGCGGGACCACGTGGCGGTGTTTGTCGTGACCGCGGGCGAAGGTGTCCGGGAGAGAGCGGAACAGGCTAAGCAGGACGGATATTACTTCAAATCGCATGGCCTGCAAGCTTTGGCGATCGAAACGGCTGAAGCATGCGCGGAGTGGCTGCACCGGCGCATTCGTGAAGACTGGGGATTTCCCGATCCGGCGGAAATGACCATGGCGCAGCGGTTCACTTCCAAATACCGAGGGAAACGCTACAGCTTTGGCTATCCGGCGTGCCCAGATCTGGAGGATCAGGCGGGAATCTGGAAGTTGCTCAAGCCGGAAGAGATTGGCGTGCAACTGACGGAAGGATTCATGATGGATCCGGAAGCGAGCGTCAGCGCATTGGTGTTCCACCATCCGGATTGTACGTATTTCAGCGTGGGCGAAGCGGCGGAAGGCGCGAACACGGGCAGCGAATAAAATCCAGGGCAGGAGAGATTCCTCACTCCACAGACTCCGTTCGGAATGACAATTTGGAGCTTTCCGAGCGCCACAGACCGTCGGCGTCGTGTTTGAACAACCAGACGGGAACCTTCCGGGGCGGGGACGGGAATTCTAGGGAGACTTCGGGAGTGCAGCACCCGCCGATACGCCAGGCCGCGCGCGTGCGTCTAAGTAAGTGCGAATCCCGCAGCAGTGAGGTGCAAAGGTGAATTGTTCGAAACGAGCGTTCTTAGTGTTGGCATTTGGCAGCTTGGTGGCCTACGGTGCGATGGCGCAAGAGCAGCCCTCAGCACCGGGTGATGCCGAAGGGCCTTCACGTCGAGGGCAACAAGCGGGACCGAGGCCGGTGTTTGGAAAGATCACCGCAATACAAAGCGGAGTCATGGAAGTTACCGGGCCAGATGGACAGGCGCTGAAAGTGAAGTTCACGGATCAGACCGAATTTCGCAAGGACCGGCAACCCGCAAAGCTTTCCGATTTCAAGGTTGGGGATATGGTTGCGGTCCGCGGCGAACCAGGCGCGGATCATACGATCAACGCAACCATGATCGGAGGGCGAACGGGTGGGACGATGGGAAGCGGTCCCGGTGGGCAGCGCGGCCAAGGCGGCGGCATGGGGTTTGGCAGTGGGACTCTGGGGAAGGATTACGTGGCGGGGCAGGTGAAATCGATCGATCCACCGAAGATGACCGTCCTGCGCACGGACAACGTAACACAGACACTGGAATTGAACGAAGAGACGTCCTTGCGGAAGGGACGCGAGAGCATCACGATGGCGGACATCCAGGTGGGCGATCACATCATTTCGCACGGTGCGGTTCAGAAGGACACGTTCGTGCCAAAGGGCCTGATGGTGCTGGGGCCCGAGCAGTGGCAGCGCTTTCAGGAATTCCAAGAGCAGATGAGCGGCAGAGGGAATAAACCCGCAGTACCGGAGACCGCGCCACAGAAGCCTCAGGAGTAGACCGGTTGAATCGATTCCTGCGCGGAGTGGTGGTTTTGATCTGCCTAGCGCTCATCAGCGCAGTGCTATTAGTGTGCTTTACGCGCGCACAGGAAGCGCCGGAGCAGGCTCAACCGCCAACGATCGCGGCAAGCCCGGCCGCGCAGCAAACCACGTTTCAAATTTCGGGCGCAGTGAAAAGCGGGAAGACACCGCTGCCCGGCGTCACCGTGACCGCGTCGAACACCCTGACGGGCAAGAAATTCAGCGTGGCGACCGCAATCGATGGGTCGTACGTCCTAAAAGGGCTGCCGCGAGGCCGGTACGTCGTGAAAGTGGAGTTCATGGGATTTGCGGCGCAGACGCAGGAAGTGACCGTGAACCCCGAGAATCCGGCGGCGAAAGCAGAAGTAGAAATGACGCTTGCTTCGAGGCAACAAGAGGAGCAGGCGAATCGAGCGAATGCCGCCAGCGCCGCGATGCGTGGATTCCAAAACATGGCGGTGCAAGGAACGCTTTCCGCTCTGGCGGATTCAGGCGCGAGCGGAAATCCAGCGGGGACCATGGGCAGCGCGACTGACATGGCGAGCTTGCCGATGAACGGGGCGGGCGCGGATATTTCGACCGAATCGGTCAGCGTGGCAGGAACGCAGGGACGCAGCCAAGATTTCGGAATGGGTGATGAGGACGACCTGCAGCAGCGTATGCAGGAATTCCGGGATCGCGTACAAAGAGAAGGGGGCGCGTTTGGGGCAGTCTTGAGTGGGGGGATGCCGGGAGGCCCCGGAGGACAAGGCGGCCCAGGAGGGCCTGGCGGCGGTCCTGTTGCAATAGGGGGCGGCCCGATGATGATCGGGAGGCTGGGGGTGCGCGGCTTCAACATCAACCAGCCGCACGGGTTTCTGTACGTGCAAGACGATAACTCGGGACTGGACGCCAAGCCATATTCATTAAACGGCCAAGGAACGGAAAAAGCGAGTTACAACACCTTGCGATTCGGCGCGTTTGTGGGAGGACCATTGAAGGTGCCGGGGCTGTTTGACTGGAGCAAGAGCACCTTCTTTGCAACGGGCTGGAACGGATCGCGAGGAGGCACTCCGTTTGACGCGTATAGCACCGTGCCAACACAGGCGGAGAGAAATGGAATGTTCACGGGGCTGACCGACGCGCAGGGTAGTCCCATCAGCATTTTTGATCCGACGACGGGACAACCATTCGCAAACAATGTGATTGACCCAGGCCGATTCAGCGGCGCGGCCACTTCCCTCCTGAGTTATATGCCGCTGCCGAATCTTCCAGGCACAACACAAAATTTTCACTACATCACTTCAGCCGATAGCGACACCGACGCGCTGAGTCTGCGGTTAATTCACAACTTCAGCGGCAGCGGCGGGCCAGGATTCGGGCCGGTGGCAGGGGGAGCAGGAGGGCCGGGAGGAGGGCGCGGAAGCCGTCGAGGGCCGAGAAATAATTTAAACATCGGGTTCAACTGGTCGCGAGCCAGGACGAACCTAGTGAATTCGTTTCCGTCGCTAGCCGGCAGCAGCAACACACAGGGGTGGAATGGAAGTGTTCGGTGGACTTACGGGAAGGGTAAGACCACGAACACTCTGGGCTTCACGTACAACCACAATCGCGCTGCGACGACGAACTTGTATTCCGGCGTGATGGACGTCGCGGGAGATGCGGGGATCACCGGGATTTCCACGGACCCATTTGATTGGGGCTTGCCGGGAATTGCTTTCAACAGTTTTTCCGGATTCAGCGGACCGGTACCGAGCCGCGAGTTGGATCAGACCTACACCATAACTGACACCGTGATGTGGAACCGCGGGAAACACAATGTGCGATTCGGAGGAGATTACCGGCGGATCGACCAGGGCTTCCGCTCCGCGCGGAATGCGGAGGGCAGCTTCGTATTCACGGGATTCGCGACGGGCGAATATTTGCCCGGCAGTACAACGCCAGTGCCGGGGACCGGATACGACTTCGCGGATTATCTGCTGGGATTGCCGCAACAGACGAGCTTGCAATCGGGCACAACCGATTACGAGTTTCGCGCGAATTCGTATGATTTGTATGTGCAAGACGACTGGCGGGCGTTTGCGAATTTCTCGATCAATGCCGGTTTGCGCTACGAGTACAACAGCCCGTTTACGGAACTGGAAAGCCGGATCGCGAACGTCGATGCCACGTTCAGCCCGGCGAATATTGCGGGAACGCGAGTACTGCCGGGACAATCGGGCCCTTATTCCGGAGCTTTCCCGGCGTCGTTGGTTCGGCCGGACCGCAACAATTTCGCGCCGCGAATCGGGATAGCCTGGAGAGCCGGGAGGAAGACCGTGGTGCGGGCCGGCTACGGAATCAATTACAACCTGGCGCAATACGGAATCTTCATACGCAACTTCGCATTCCAGCCGCCGTTCGCGGAAACGGCGACGAACGTGAGTCCTTACGGAGATTTCCTTACACTCGAAAATGGATTTCCTGGAAATTCGCAGACCGCGGTGACCAATAACTATGCGCTGGACCCCAACTATCGGCTGGGCTACGTACAGATCTGGAATCTGGATATTCAGCGGCAATTGCCGGGCAACGTGCAGTTGAACGTGGGCTATAACGGAGCAAAGGGTACACGCCTGGATACGGAGCGCGCATTAGTGCCGAGCTGCGTGGACACAGGAACGTGCACGAATCTGGCGGCGTCGGCGCCATTCATTTTCGAATCGTCGGAAGGCAATTCGATTTTGCATGCGGCTTCGGTGCGCGTGCGCAAGAGGATGTCGAAAGGATTGGGAATCAGCGCGCAGTATGTGTTCTCAAAGTCGATTGATGATGCGTCATCGATTGGCGGCGGCGGAACGGTAGTGGCGCAGAATCCTTTTGATTTGCCAGCAGAGCGAGGGCTCTCGACATTCGACCAGAAGCACCGGTTCACGGGGAACTGGATTTACGACTTGCCGTTTGGCGAGAACCGGCGATTTTTCAAGAAGGGGTTTTTGTCGCACGCCATCGGCGGATGGCAGTGGAGCGGCGACTTCACGATCGCTTCGGGGCTGTACTACACGCCGCGCGTGCTAGGGGCGTCGGTGGATATCACGCGAGGGGTGAGCGGGTCGCTGCGGGCAAACGCGGTGCCTGGCGAATCGATTCAGATCGGCAATCCGACGACGGCGAAATGGTTCAACACGGATGCATTTTGTGTGCCGGGAATTAATTGCGTGAACCCCAACGGCGGGACCACGTTCGGAGATGCGGGACGTAACATCATTTTGGGGCCGGCGCAGTTCACGTTTGACATGGCGTTAAACAAGACGATTACCATTCGCGAGACAAGAGCGCTGGAGCTGCGGGTACAAGCTTCAAATATTCTTAATACGCCGTACTTTGCGGGATTGAATACAACGGTGAATTCTCTGCAATTCGGGGAAATTACCAGTGTGGCGAATATGCGGCGGTTAACTATGGTGGCGCGATTCCGGTTTTGAGAACGGTTCCGAATTTCATGTGCGGGCGAACAACAATCCGGTGCAGAGGGATGGCGATGATGTTGGCGTCGCTGCTCGGCAGCAGCTTGTCCGCTCAACAGACCCCACAGGTGCAGCAGCCTGCACC
>Ga0335080_10001666_pt1 | contig 21919 bp, 14 predicted proteins | sample Lox_Sample_34_FD_206720 | JGI IMG/M metagenome (GOLD analysis project Ga0335080, IMG submission 206720) | Soil microbial communities from Loxahatchee National Wildlife Refuge, Florida, United States - Lox_Sample_3.4 | ecosystem: Environmental > Terrestrial > Soil > Wetlands | place: USA...
CATTTCCCATAGCGGCGGTCGACCCGACGCGCCGCTGAAATTGCGCTCTGGGACGGCAGCCGGTTGCGGAGCCGACGATATATTCTAAATAATATCAACGACATACATGGGCGGGGCTTGGAATCGCAAAGAACGCCAGCGTATAGTGTGCGGCCGTGCCCGCCAGAGAAGCTCATGTGGGAGCCATCCCACCAGGATCCCCGCCCAACGGAAGCCCTGAAGTCGAAGGTTTCCCGCGGGGCGGTTCTGGCAGGTGACGGTCGCGGCACCACCACCACCAACTTCGGAGGTATGGAATGGCGCACGCAGCACCCGCAGGAGGAAGTAGCCCGACGAAGGGCACCCAGTCAGCACACCAGGTCCTGGAATCCCCCTCGTTCAAGCACCTCGTCGGACGGCGCGCGCTGGTCAGCTTCGTGGGGATCGTCCTTCTGTTCATCACCTACTACGGCTACGTGGTGCTCATCGGCGCGAGCCCGCAGACGCTGGCCCAGAAGATCGGCGAGTACACCACGCTCGGCATCCCGGTGGGGGTGGCGGTCATCGTCATCGCCTTCGTTCTCACCGCGGCCTACGTGGTGTGGGCGAACCAGTCCTACGACCCCGAGGTCCAGCGGCTGAAGTCGGAGCTCAAGCACTGACGCGCCCCGCCCCGCACGGAGACAACCGACCATGAACCTTCCCGCCGCCCCTGCCCTCCTTTCTTCCCTCGTGCTTGGCCAGGCCCCGACCCCGACAACCAAGATCGGCCAGACCAACGTCACCTCCATCCTCTTCTTCTTCCTCATCGTGGTCGTGACCCTCATCATCACCTACTGGGCCGCGAAGAGGACCAAGACCTCGAGCGAGTTCTATGCCGCCGGTCGCAGCGTGTCCGCGCTCCAGAACGGCCTCGCACTCGCGGGCGACTACATGTCGGCCGCCTCCTTCCTCGGCATCTCCGGCATGGTCGCGCTCCGCGGCTATGACGGCATGATCTACGCCACCGGGTGGCTGGTCGGCTGGCCGGCGCTCATGTTCCTCATCGCCGAACCGCTGCGCAACCTCGGCAAGTACACGTTCGCCGACGTCGTCGCCTTCCGCCTCCAGCAGCGCCCGGTGCGCATCGCCGCCGCCATCGGGGGCATCACCACCGTGCTCTTCTACACCATCGCCCAGATGGTCGGCTCGGGGTCGCTCGTCAAGCTCATGTTCGGCATTCCCTACGAGCTCGCCGAGATCATCGTCGGCGCCGTGATGCTCGCCTACGTGCTCTTCGGCGGCATGCTCGCCACCACCTGGGTACAGATCATCAAGGCTGGCCTCCTCCTCATCGGCGTGACGCTCCTCACCGTGCTGGCCCTCGCGCAGTTCAACTTCAGCCCGGCCGAGCTCTACGCCAAGGTGTCCACCTCCTACGGGCAGGCGGCGCTCCAGCCCGGCGGCCTCATCAAGGATCCCGTCGAGGCGGTGTCGCTCGGCTTGGCCCTGATGTTCGGCCTCCTCGGCCTTCCGCACATCCTCATGCGGTTCTACACCGTGCCGGACGCCAAGGCGGCCCGGAAGTCGGTGCTCTATGCCACCGGCTTCATCGGCTACTTCTACATCATCATCCCGATCGTGGGCTTCGCGGCCTCGGTGCTGGTGTCCCGCGCCCTCATCTCCCAGATCGACAAGGGCGGCAACATGGCCTCGCCGCTGCTCGCCGAGTTCCTCGGCGGCGAGGCGTTCCTCGGGTTCATCGCCGCGGTGGCCTTCGCCACCATCCTGGCGGTGGTCGCCGGCCTGACCCTCGCCGGAGCCTCGGCCTACTCGCACGACATCTACGTGCACGTCATCAAGGGGGGCAAGGCCACCGAGCAGGAGGAGGTCCGCGCCGCGAAGATCGCCACCTTCGTGTTCGGCATCGTCGCCGTGCTCCTCGGAATCCTCTTCAAGGGTCAGAACGTTGCGTTCATGGTGGGCCTCGCCTTCTCCATCGCCGCATCCGCGAACTTCCCGGCGTTGCTCCTTTCCATCACCTGGAAGGGCTTCACCACGGGCGGCGCGGTGGCCTCCATCCTCGTCGGCGTCGTGCTCTCCGCCGGCATGATCATCGTCTCGCCCACGGTCTGGGTGGATGTCTTCCACAACAAGACCGCCCTCATCGGGCTGAAGAACCCCTGCATCATCTCGATGACCGCGGCGTTCCTGGCCGGATGGCTCGTCTCGCTCATGACGCCCGACAAGGCGGCGCAGGAGAAGTTCGAGGACGAGAAGCTCCGCACCTACCTCGGCGTCGGCGCCGAGTAGCGCGGGAGTTTCTGGCTTCCCAGGCGGGCGGGGCGTGTGCGCCTCGCCCGCCTTCTCTTTGGTCGCGGGTCGCGGCGATTCCGGTTGCCGGCGCATCGCCGCTGCGCCTCCGGCGCCAGTCGAATGCCCTTCCTGCCCACCTGCCTCGAACGGCCAGGCGCCGACGCCGCCAGGGGGGACGCAAGACCGAGCCGTTCGGGGCGGCCGGGGCGCGCCCATCCCCCCGGAGACGAGGCGCGACACGCAGACCTAGGCGCGCGCACTCCCAACAGCGGGCGCCTTCGAAGCGCTCTACCCTCCTCGCGCGCAGGCCGGAAGCTGCCCGAGGAGCAGGTTTCCGAGGAGGCAGGCGGCGTCCTCGCCCCGGACCGTCGGGAGAGGTGCGGTCCATCGGGAGCGGCCTCGTCAGCGAAAATAGAAGAAGGCCGGCTGCAGGATCGCAGCCGGCCCTGAGGCCACTCGAGAGCGGGGCGCGTTACTTCGCCGCCGGAGCAGCGGCATCGGCCGGCTTGGCAGCCGCCTTCTTCTTCGACTTCTTCTTGCTCTCCTTCGCGGGAGCCGCGGAGGCATCCTTCGCAGGGGCAGCGGGAGCAGCCTTGGCAGCCGGCGCGGCCGGAGCGGTGGCAGGGGCCTGGGCAAGAACGGGGACCGCGAAGGCAACCGCGACGAGCACGCTGAGGATCTTCTTCATTGGGGTCTTTCTCCTGGGACGTGGTTTGGGCGAAACGCCCGAGGTGACAGCAACATGCGTGCCAGGCCCTAGCCTCCAGCGTCAGCAATGAGATCAGGAACTTGATGCACATGCAATCACTCGCGTGGGCCCGGGCAGCGTGGAAATCTGGGACGCCGAGAACGAACTGGGTAGGACTGCCACGGTTGAGGCTCTAGTCGTCGACCAGTCGGGACCGGGGGGCAGGTGATGTCACCGATGTGGCGCGCCGCTCAACCCTCGGTGTCCCCATCGCATCCCTGGCGCCGGCTCGTCCCGAGTGGGGCTCGCGCATGCCGAGGGGTGCCCTCGGCGGTCGGGGCAGGCGTTCTCGAGGGCCCTCCCGGGCGAGGCGCCTTGCACGGCGCCTTCCCTGCTGGCCCCTCTTCCGTCCATCCGGGGATCGCTCGAGGTCCGGGGCGAATCCAGTGGCGGCGCGCGCCCTCTGCATCCTACAGTCGTGAAGCTGATCCCTCGGGTGGACCGTGATCCGAGGGGCGATGGAGCCACTCGCGGATCCCCGTACGGTCGGGCAGCAACCAGGTGGATGGATGAAGGGCTCGCAAGCCTCCCCGGACGTGCTCGAGATCCTGCAGGCGCTCTGGGCACTGGCTCACGCGCTCGAGGCACGCTCGAAGTGGATGCAGCGCCACCTTGGCGTCACCGGACCCCGGCGTCTGCTTCTTCGCGTCATCGGAGCGGCTCCAGGATGCACTCCCGGTGCCGCGGCGCGCAGGCTGAGCCTGAATCCGGGAACGGTCAGCCGGCTTGCGGCCGGCCTGGAGCGATCGAGGCTCCTGAGAGCGGAGCCGGATCGCAGCGATGGCCGGCAAAGGCGCCTGTTCCTCACCCCGGGAGGAGAGCTCCTGAACCGGCGGCAAAGAGGCACCGTGGAAGCCGCAGTGCGGGAAGCGCTCGCGACCGCGACTCCCGGCGAAGCGGCCTTGGCGCGCAAGTTCATCTTCCGCCTCACCGAGTCGCTGGCGGAGTCGGGTCCGATTCGGCGAGAGGCCGGCCGAGCGCGTCGCGGGTCGGGGACTCCACCCCGGAAGCCCGCCGGAGCGGGGCGCTCGCGTCGCCGCGGACGCCACCGTCGCTAGGCTGCGTTGGCGGGGCTGCGACCGTTCGGCGGCTCGGCTCGCTTGCCCGAGATCGCCAGCCCGAGATCTTGCGCGTATTCCGCGTGTCGCTTACAGTGTCCTCGTTGCACCTGCACATACCATAGCCCGTCACCGTTCATCGTCGCCGGAGAACCTCATGCATCGAACTCTCGGAGTGCTTGCCTCTATCCTGGCCTTCGCTGTTCTTTCCGGGTGTCCCGCCAAGCCCAAGAATGGCGAATGCAAGAACGGCGAGGACTGCGCTGCCCAGGAGGGCTTCGGCAAGGTGTGCGTCGACGGGCATTGCCAGGAGTGCGGCCAGGACAACGACTGCAAGGCCGGGTTCGTCTGCCGCTCGCTGCGATGCGTGCCGCGCCCTGAGTGCGAGCGCAACGAGGATTGTGCCACCGGCAAGGCCTGCGAGGCCGGCAAGTGCGTGGTCGCCGCTGCCCCGGCCCCGAAGGTCGAGTGCTCCGCCGACGCCGACTGCGGTGCCGGCAAGACCTGCTACGGTGGAAAGTGCGTGGCGAGCACTCCCGTCGACTGCCCAACGGGTGGGGGGAAGCTCATCCCGGTGTACTTCGGGTTCAACGAGGCGACCCTGACGCCGGAATCCCGAGATGCCTTGACGAGGAACGCCACCTGCGTGAAGGACCGCGGGTACGCCAAGCTCGTCATCGAGGGGAATTGCGACGAGCGAGGGACCGCCGAGTACAACATCCATCTCGGCCAGCGCCGGGCCGAGGCGGCGAAGAGGTTCCTCGTCGGCCTGGGCGTCCGCGCCAAGGCCGTCAAGACGGTGAGCTACGGCAAGGAGCGCCCCGTCTGCACGGAGCAGACGGAGGACTGCTGGCGGAAGAACCGCCGCGACGATACCCTCGCCCAGTGACGGCCCACCGGCCGCCGCCCGCGCACCGTCCGGAGTCCGCGCGGGGCGCGGCCGCCTCGGGATAGGGTTCGCGCCGGTGAAGGACCCGGCGATCGAGTCTCGCCCGGCCGGATCTCCCCGGACGCGCCGCGGCCGCCAGCCGCCGGAAGGGTCGCTCGGCCGATGGAATAGCGATGCGGGAGCGTGTGTTCCAAGGGCCGTCCGCCTCTCGGCGACTCTGGAGCCCCTTGCCATGGCGCGGCTCGGGAACTTCAAGACTCAGGCGGTTTCGGGCTTCGCGGCGGTCATCGCGATCGCCGTCGGAGCCCTGGTCATCGTCCTGGTGCTCGATCGCCGGACGACCGAGGCGCGCGAGCGGCTTCTCGCCGGATACTACGACAACGAGCTCCTGGCCTCCCGCATCGAGCTCGACGCGGAGCGCATGGTCGCCGGCAGTCGCGGCTACCTGCTCACGGGGGACCTCCAGACCCTCGAGAACATCGAGAAGGCGGAGGCCGAGCTGGAGGACGCCATCTCGCAGCTCGGCCGGGCACGCGACGTGCCGGGCATGGCCGAGCACCTGGGTCTGGTCGAGTGGTCGGTCGCGGACTATCGAGCGGCATTCCACCGGCTCATCGACGAGGCGAGCGCCGCGCCTGGCCAGGCCGCAATGGCTCGGTCCATCGAGGCCCAACTCCTGCCGCGGCGAGCAGAGCTGCGTCGCCGCCTCACGCAGCTGGTCGGCGAGATGGACAGGCGCCTGGCGGAGGGCCACGCCTCCGCGGCCGCCTCCGCGTCCAAGCAGCTGCGCATCCTCCTCGGGATCGGCGGGGCATGCACGGCCTTATCCTTGCTCCTGGCGTGGATGGCTGCCCGGCGTCTCCACGCGCTGTACGTCAGCGAGGCCTACGCCAAGCGACGAGCGGAGGCGGCGGTGCTGGCCCGAGAGGAACTTCTCGGCGTGGTCGCTCACGATCTCCGAACCCCGCTGAGCGCCATGCTCGTCGGGGCCACTTCCATCCGAAGGAGGTCGGATGACCCGATGGCTCGCAAGGTGGCCGAGGCCGTCGAGAGATCCGCGGCGCGGATGGAGTCCCTGCTCAAGAGTCTCCTCGACGCCGCCAGCATCGAGGCCGGTCGGTTCTCCGTCACCCGGGAGCGCTGTGCCGTTTCCCCGATTCTCGCGAGCGCGCTCGACATGTTCGGTGGCCTGGCCGCGCAGAAGTCCATCCGGCTGAGCCAATGGGTGGACCAACCGGATCGCGTGGTACTCGGGGACGCCGAGCGGCTCCTCCAGGTGCTTTCGAACCTCATCTCGAACGCGCTCAAGTTCACGCCCGCGGAAGGGGAGATCGAGGTTCGAGTTCACCAGGCGAGCGACCGGGTGACGTTCGAGGTGCGGGACAACGGCCCCGGGATCGCGAACGAGCACGTCCCCTGCCTCTTCGACCGGTACTGGAAAGGAGAGAAGGGAAGCCGGATCGGTTCCGGACTCGGGCTCTACATCGCCAAGGGCATCGTGGATGCGCACGGGGGGCGGATCTGGGTGGAGACGGAAAGGGGAAGGGGCAGTGCGTTCCTCTTCGAGATAGAGGCGGCCCCGCCCGCCGGACCTTCCCCGCGAACGTCGTGACGGCGACGCCGGGGGTGGGTCGCGCCGCCCGATGCGGCGAGGCGCTCGTCGCCGTGCACCCCCGTCGTGGCGGCGCTCCCCCGCCCCCGACGGGGAACCTCACGCGCTTCCAACCCAACGAACGGTGGCGGAGCAGACCCTTTTCGCTAAGCACCACGCCAGGTGGTCAGGCGAGCGACCCCATCGACGCATCTTCGCCTCCCCGGCAACCTCGGGAGGCGCGTCTACGATTGGGCTCGCGGAAGCCAGGCCGGGCACGTCGCTCTCGCCTTGGCGGTGGGAGCCGGCGCGGGTGCCGGTGCCGTGTTCTTCCGCTACCTCATCCAGTGGTTCACCGTCCTCTTCACCGGGTACCCGGACTACGGCGGGGCGGGACGCGTGCAGAACCCGTTCCTGCCCTGGCTGGGAATCTGGTTCGTCGTCCTCGCGCCCGTCGTCGGCGGCCTGCTCTACGGTCCGCTCATCGAGTGGGGAGCGCGGGAGGCGCGCGGCCACGGCGTTCCCGAGGTCATGCTCGCGGTCGCCGCGGAAGGGGGCCGCATTCGGCCTCGAGTGGCCGTCGTCAAGTCGCTCGCTTCCGCCCTTTGCATCGGCGCCGGAGGATCCGTGGGCCGAGAGGGCCCCATCGTGCAGATCGGTTCCGCGATCGGCTCCACCCTGGGCCAGGGCCTGAGGCTGCCCGAGTCGCGTCTTCGCCTGCTCGTCGCGTGCGGCGCCGCCGGAGGGATCTCGGCCACATTCAACGCGCCGATCGCTGGAGCCATGTTCGCCCTGGAGCTCCTGCTCCGCGACTTCGAGGTGGAGTCCTTCGGCGCCGTCGTGATCTCGTCGGTGGTGGCCGACGTCGTCGGCCGCGCCGCATTCGGGGCCCACCCGTTCCTATCCCTGCCTCCCTTCGAGGTGGCTTCCGTCTGGGAGTACTCCCTCTACGCCGGACTGGGCCTGGTGGCGGCGCTGACGGGCGTCGCGTTCTCCCGGGCCCTCTACGCCACCGAGGACGTCGTGGACCGCCTCTGGCGTGGCCCCGACTGGCTGCGGCCTGGGGTGGGGGGAATCGCCCTCGGGCTTCTCTTGCTCGCGTTGCCGCAGATGTACGGGGTGGGCTACCCGGCGCTCGAGGGCGCGATCCGCGGCGGCAACGCCACCTGGCTCCTGCTGCTGCTCCTCGGCGGAAAGATCGTCGCCACCAGCCTGACCATCGGGATCGGCGGCTCGGGCGGCGTCTTCGCTCCTTCCCTGTTCATGGGGGCGATGCTCGGAACGGCCTACGGCCAGATCGCCCATCGCCTCCTCCCCGGGATCACGGGTCCGGCAGGCGCCTACGGACTCGTCGGCATGGGGGCCGTGTTCGCGGCAGCGGCGCGTGCCCCGATCACGTCGGCGCTCATCATCTTCGAGCTCACCGGCGAATACCGCATCATCTTGCCCCTTCTCCTCGCCATCGCCCTGTCCACCTCGATCGCCAACCTCCTCACCAAAGACACCATCTACACCCTCAAGCTCAGACGCCGAGGGGTGGTCCTGGCCGGAAGCAAGACGGAGAACCCGATGGAGGTCATCACGGTCGGCGAAGCCATGCAGGCGGTTCCCCACCCGCTTCGGTCCGATCAGCCCCTCGGCGATGCCGTTCGCCGCTTCACCGAGGAGGGTCGCGAGGCACTGCCGGTCGTCGACCCGGCCGGCCTCTACCGCGGAGCCCTCACCCAGCGACAGGTCGAGGAGGCCGTGCGCGACAACGCGCAGGAAGTTCCGGTCGGCAACCTGGCGCAGGAGATGCCGACCGTGACCGCCGGCCAGACGCTCGCCCAGGCGCTGGCGGTCCTCATCCCGCACGACCTGAGTGGAGTCCCGGTGCTCGACGCAGGGGGCACCTCGGTCGTCGGGTGGTTGAGTCACCGCGCCGTGCTCCGGGCGTACCAGGCGCGACTCGAGAACGGCAGGGGGCCAAGGGCAGGAGCCAGGGAAGGGCGCGCCGGCGGCTCTTGAGCCGGCCTCCGCGCGCCAGGTCCCGCGCCTCTTCGCTCGTCTTCGGTCTCGCCAGGCACCGGATCGCGGTCGCTCCGTGGCTCGGTGCTCCTCGCCCCTGGTCGCCGGAACGGATTGCGAAGGCGTGCCGGGCGGGAGGCGCGGACGCAAGGTGGAGCGCGGTCGCCGGGATCGTCGGCCCTGGGCCGCGGACCGAGCGCCGTCCCGGGTCGAGCTCCCCCGAGCTCCCCGACCGGGGCGCAGGAGGCACCCCGCGAACCTGGCGGACGCCTCGGGGCCCGCTTCTGCCGAAAGGGCCGGGAAACCCTGTCATTGCGTATGCAATGACCCCCGCGGGCGCCGCCCCGGTCGAGCGGAACATACCCATCGCGGTGCTTGCGGCGCGGGCGTGGCGCAATGTAGATCATTGCGTATGCAACGACGTGCGGTCGGCAGAGATGCGCCCAGACGCGGCGGCGGACTGCCGATGGCCCTCGAGTTCACGTTGGACCTTTGGGCCCTGGTGCACTCCCTGAACGCCCGATCCGAGTGGATGCACCGCACCTACGGGGTCACCGGCCCCCAGCGCATGCTGGCGCGGGTGATCGGTCTCTGGCCCGCGTGTTCGCCCGGCGAGGCCGCGCGCCTGCTTCGCCTCCACCCGGCAACCGTCACCCGGCTCGCGCATGGCCTGGAGCGGCTCGGGCTGGCCCGTCGAGCGCGAGACCGCAGCGACGCGCGCCGCCTCTGCCTGACTCTCACCTCGCGCGGACGGAGGATCAACGCCATCCGGACCGGGACCGTGGAGCAGGCCGTGAGGCGGGCGCTCGGTCGCGCTGGCGCCCCCGACGTCGCCGCCGCCCGCGGAGTCGTCCAGAGCCTCGCGAGCGAGATCCTGCCCGTCGAGAGCAGGGAGGAGGTCGCCTGATGCGCGGCGTCCGGATCCCGACCCACCCCTTCGGGCGGGGCCCGAGCCGCACCAGACGCCGGGCCTTCGGCCCGCGGCGAGCGCGCCGCGTCGGCGCGCCCGCCCGCCGTGTGCCGCTCCCGCGCTCGCCAGGAATCGAGCGCCGTCACCTGCCGACGGCCGCAGGTGGGCCGAGGGGCTCGCGATGGAGGCCCCGAGGAGGGCGGAGGAGGCGAGCGCGAAACTGACACCGAAAGGAAGGCAGCCACATGAAGACGATGCTGGGAGCAGCCGCGGTTTCGCTCGCACTCATCGCGAGCGGATGTGCCACAACCTCCGAAGTGAAGCAGCAGGTGGACCCGCTGGCCGATCGGCTGACCAAGGTCGAGTCGAGACTCAGCGCCCTCGAGAATCAGGTGAACGCGCAGGCCGCCGACATCCAAACGGCGAAGAGGGACGCAGCCGACGCGAAGGCTCAGGCCCAGCGTGCCGAGGCTGCCGCCGACAAGGCGGGCGCAGCCGCGTCGAGGGCCGAGACCGCTGCGGAGAAGGCTGCAAAGGCCTTCGAGCTCCGTCTTCACAAGTAACAGCGTGGCCGCGGCTGCGTTAGGATCTTCTTCGACGGCGGCTCGCGCCTGGAGCCGGTGCCCGTCCCGGCGCGGAGATTCGATTGGTTCTCCCTGCAACCATCGCCTGCTTGGCAGCGTATGGCCCGTTCCCCGGCGCCTATCCCGGCGATGCCGAGGTGATCGGGGCGGTGGAGACCCATGAGGTCCGCCAGGGCGAGTCTCTCATCGAGATCGCCCGCGCCCATGACCTCGGGTTCAACGCCATCGCGGCCGCGAACCCGGAGCTCGACCCGTACGTCCCGGGAACGGGCGCGCGGGTCGAGGTGCCGACGGCCTTCATCGTCCCGAGGACCGCCGCTCCGGGCACCATCGTGGTGAACCTTTCCGAGATGCGGCTGTACTATTCGTTCCTGGGTCACGGAGGCGTCACGCGAACCCTGGTGACCGCGCCGGTGGGGATCGGGGACGAGGGCGCCTCCACGCCCGTCGGGATCTACCGGGTGGTCGAGAAGGAGGCGAAGCCGGCATGGCACGTGCCGGCCTCGATCCGCAGGGAAGAGCCGGATCTGCCGGAGGTCGTCCCGGCCGGTCCGGCGAACCCCCTTGGCACCCACGCCCTGCGGCTCTCGTCCCGATCGATCCTCATCCACGGCACCAACAAGCCCTGGGGCGTGGGACGCCGGGTGAGCCACGGCTGCATTCGCATGTACCCCGAGGACATCGTCTGGCTGTACCGCCTCGTGCCCATCGGGACGGAGGTGGTGGTGGAGCGGGCGCCCGTGAAGGTGGGGCTCGAAGGTGAGCGCGTGTACGTCGAGGTGCATGCCGACGACGACCTGAAGGCCGACTACTTCGCCCTGGCGCAGGACCTCCTCCTGGACCGTGCCGCGCTGGGGCGGGTCGACCCCATGAAGCTCGACGCCGCCATTCGAGAGAGGCGTGGCATTCCGGTGGACGTCACGCTGGAGCTGCCGCGCCCCCCGCTGGCGGGAGACCCGCAGCTCCCGTGCGACGAGCGACCAGCCCTTCCGCAGGGCGCCGGCCCTCCGAGCGGAAGGGCCGAGCGGAGCACGCCTCTCAGCGCGGAGCAGGTCCCTGGGTCACCTGGACCATGTCGTGCGGACGCAGCCTCCTCGCAAACGCCGCCCTGATCTCCTCCGCGCCCATGGTGAGGTATCGCCGAGCGGCGAGGGTCGGCTCGTCGAGGGGCAGGTCGTGCTGGGCGCGGTCGAGCAGACCGAGAGCGATCCGCCGCACGCTCGATTCGGCGAGAGGGATCTCCCTCAGCGCGAGCGCCCTGGCGTTGTGCAGCTCGGCGGCCGTCACGGGCTCTCGCTGCATGGCCTCGAGGTTGCGCACCACGATGGCCCTGGCCTCCGAGACGTTGCGCGGGTCGCAGCCGAATTGCACGCTGTAGACGGCGCGCGTCTGATCGACGTCGAACCTCGAGTCCACCGAGTAGACGAGACCCCCCTTCTCCCGCAGATCCCGGTAGAGCCTGGAGGCGTAGAAGGCACCGCCGAGGACGTGGTTCCCGAGCTCCAAGGCGTAGTAGTCCGGATCGGAGCGGGTCAGGTCCAGCGTCTCCGCCAGCGTCACGTCGTCCTGGACCCGGCTCTGGTCGGGCAGGACGGCGACGGAGGGCCGGTTGAGCGGGACCGTCGGAAGCACGGTCCTCGGCTTCGGGCCCTCCGACCTCCAGCTGCCGAAGGCGCTCCGGACGGCCGCCTCGACCCGAGCGTCGTCGACGTTTCCAATCACCACGATGGTGGTGAGATCGGGCCTTAGCACCTTCCGGTAGTAGGCCTTCACGTCCTCGTAGGTGAGGGAGGAGACGGTGGAGGGCGTCGCCTGCCGCTGGGTGGGATCGTCGCTGGGGAAGAGCGCGGCACTGAGCGCGCGCTCGGTCAGGTAGTCGGGACTCTCGAGCAGACCGGCCCCGGCCCGGGCCGTTTGCCCCTGGACGACCTTGAAGTCGGCCGGCGGCAGCGCCGGGTGAAGGAGGTTGTCCGCCAGCAGGTCGAGACCTCGTTCGAAGTTGGCCGCGAGCACACGGAGCGAGAACTCGACGCCCGCGGATTCCTCGGCCCCGAGGTCGTCGAGCGCCTCCTGGAAGGCGAGGCGGTCGAGCGAAGTCGTCCCGAAGGAGAAGAGCTGCCCGAGAACGTCGTCGACGCCATCCTTGCCGTCCGGCGTCTCCAGGTCCGGCTCGTTCCGCACGGATCCGTACACGCTCACGGTGTTGCTGATGGATTCGTGCTGCACGATGAGCGTGAGCCCGTTGGCGAGCTTGTGCACGGTGGGGTGGACCGTGGACGCCGGGACGCGTGGCTCCCCGAGCGCCTTCTCGGCCCATGCGGGCATCTCGCCCTTTCCCCGGCTCGTGGTCGCGAGGGCCTCGGCTCCGCCGAAGCCCTTCGCGGCGATGGGCCCGCCCGAGGACTCGGGCGTGAGGATGGCGAGGATCGCGTGCTTGGGGTCCAGGTACCGGCGGGCCACGCGATTCACGTCGTCCACCGTGACCCTCTCGATCTCCCTTACGCTGTCCTCCGGCGACCGGCGCCCCTCCACCGCGAGCGCCTGGGACCATATCTGCGCCAGACCCGCCACGGAGTTTCGCTGGAACTCAAAGTCGGCGAGCTCTCTCCGCTTGGCCGCCGCCACGAGGTCCGGCGAGATGCCTTTCGTCAGGCTCTCTCGAAGGATCTCCCCGATCTCCTGCAACAGGCCCTCCGAGTCGGCCCCGCGCGGGAAGGCGGCGACGGCGGAGCCGACCCCACCCGCGGGTAGCCAGTCCGTCGAGAAGCCCGCGTAGAGAGCCTTCCCCCGCGGCACCAGCCCGTAGAGCCCACCCCGCTGGCTGCTCAGGACGTCGCCCAGAACCTGTGCGGCCGCGTAGTCGGCGCTGTCCGTCCCCGGCATGCGGAAGGACATCGCCGCCAGGCCATAGGGAAGGTCCGTCCTCAGGCGAAGCATCTCCGGCTCGACCGGGGAGAGCTGGACGCGCGGGCGGGCGGGGACGGCCTTGCCAGGGATGGCGCCGAAGCGATCGGACACGAGCGCCAGGGCCGCCTCGGGATCGACGTCCCCGACCACGACGAGGATGGCGTTGTTGGGCGCGTACCAGGTGTCGTAGAAGCTCTTCAGCATCGCGGCGGTGATCTTGTCGAAGGAGGCTTTCGTCCCGAGGGCGTCGTGCTCGTAGGGCGTCCCCTTGAACAGGGCCGCCAGCAGCCTGGTGTAGAAGACGTACTGCGGGCTGGAGAGGTCCTGCACCACCTCCTGCTCGATGGCGGCCCGCTCCTCGGCCCAGAGCTCCTCCGAGTCCAGGACGCCGCTCATCCGGATGGCTTCCACCCGCAGGGCCGCGTCCAGGTCCTCTGCCGGCACGGTCAGGAAGTACTGCGTCACCGTCTGCTGGGTGTAGGCGTTGAACTGGCCGCCCATGGCCGCGATGACGCTGGCGAGCTCTTCGGCCGACAGCTCCGGCGAGCCGCGGAACATCATGTGCTCCTGGGCGTGCGCCAGCCCCGGGAAACCCGCCGGGGCCTCGTTGGAGCCGACGAGATAGCTCACTTCCGTGGTCACCACGGGTGCAATGGGGTCGCGAACGATCACCACCCGCAGGCCGTTCTTCAGCGTTCCCCTGAGGACGCCTGCATCGGACGGCACACCGGCTGCGGGGAGGCCCGTCCCGACCAGAGCGGCTAACCCGAGAACGGCGCCGAGGCGCGCCCTCCAGGCTGTCCACGCGAGCATCAGTGGCCCTCCCTTCCGGTCGACTTCGGGGCTTCATAAGGGCCAGTGGAGTTCTTTCAAGTGCGACCTGCGAGTCGAAGCGTCGTGGGCTCCGGTGACGCGTCGACGGGGCCTGCCCGCCGCGCCGCCTGGTGTTCGGTGTCACTGGGATCCGCGCGGGGCGCGGCCGCAAGACGGCCCGGTTGGGTCTCCTCGCGGATGACTCGTCGGGCGGGCGGCCCGACCGCGACAGGGCCCGGCCATCGGCGACCCGGCCGCCGGGTGGGGCCCGATGACGTCCCGGCCCCCCGGAGTCGAAGGCTCGGAGGTCAAGGCGGCCCGTCGCCTTCGACCCATAGCGCATCCACGAGCGGGGCGCCGGCCGCAGCCCGAACGCTCAGCGCGGCTGCCGGCCAGCCGGCGCCGTCCGGCGATGGCAGAACCGAGAAGGACACCAGTTGTTCCTGCCCCATGCCGACGTAGGCCGGATAGCACCAGTTGCCGCTGCCGGTGTTGTCGAAGGCCTCGGTGCCGGCTTCTCCGGTGGAGGTGGTGATGTAGGTGTAGTCCTCGGAGGCAACCACGACGTTGTTGTCGATCCTCCAGTGACAGGATCCGGCGTCGTTGTAGATCCCGCCCGCGGCGCCACGGGCCGCGGTCCTTCCGTGGATGTAGTTGTCGTGAATGCTGCTCGACCCTGACGGATCCTGATAACCCAGCGTGTATATGGCTCCGCCGTCGTCGAGCAGGCGCATCGCCTCGATGCGGTTCCAGCCGATCTCGTTGTTCACCGCTCGCGACGGAGCGACGCTCCATCCCCAGCCGAACGAGATGCCCGTGTACGGCTGCCTCGCGACGGAATTGTGATTGACCCTGGAATCGCTGACCACGCCGACCTGGATGCCGATCCCGCCTCGGAACTCCGCAGCACATCCGGTCACGGTGTTCTCGGTGACCTCGCAGGCGGTCGTCTGCGCGTCGCCGGGGTAGCTGAGGTCGCCGACGGCGATGCCGGTCGACGACGCGTCGTACACTGCGTTCGACGTCACCCGGCAACCGCTCGACCCGGCGCCGACGTAGACGCCGCGGCCACCGCAGTGCCGGACGGTGCAGTTACGGATCCGCACGTCCACCGAGCCGCGCACCTCGATGGCTGCGGGTGGAAATCGCAGCGCCGGCGAGCCTCCGCGAAGGGGGGAAGCCGCCGTCGGTTCGGGGTCGGCACCCTGGTTCCAGTACAGGTTCGCCTGTACCTCGAAGAAATGTCCCTGCGCGGTCGGCGTGAGCCAACCCGCATGCTGCACCGTGATCCCCTGGAAGGTGACGTGCGACGCTCCGTTGACCGAGATGAGCGTCTCGGCGCCGCCGAGCCATGCGTCCAGTCTCGCCACATCCTCGCCTGGCCGCGGGATGTAGTAGACCGTGCTCGTCGCGGGGTTGAGATACCAGCTCCCCGGACCGGATCCGGCCAGGAACTCGTAAGCGTTCTCGATCCGCACCGGGTGCGGCTGCGAGCCCCAGCCGAGGTTGGGCACCTTGGCGGCGTATGCGTAGGCTGCGTTCATGGTGAACGTGGCGGTCTCGCCGTCGTCGGACAGGCTCGCCACCCCGAGGCGCGGCTGCGTCCACGAGGGAACGCTCGAGGAATCCGCCCCCTGGAAGACGAACTCGAGATCGGATGGGCGCCCGATCGCGGGAAAGACCGCGTCCCTCTTCCTCAGTTCCCATCGCGACCCGCTCGTGGTGCCGTGGACGGCAGACGTGTCGCCCCTCCACCGCGCCCGGGTGGCGCGACGTCCGTTCACCCAGAACTGTCGGGCGCTCGTGCCTGGCGGGACGGAGGCCGAGTAGATCCCGCTTGCCACGTCGACGAGCGTCCACCGGGCGACCTCGATTCCTCCCTCGAGCACCGGGGCCTCGCCAGGCAAGGGGCGCCACACGGTGGTGAATCCCGACTGCGGCGAGTCACGCGCGGTGAAAGAGAGCGCACGCCCCAGCCGGTACCTTCCGCCGGCCAGGTAGACGGTCACGTTGTCTCGGGCGCCGGCAGCGAGCAGCTTGACGGCGGCGAGGCTTCCGGGCGACGCCGCGGAGAGCCCGTCTCCGGTGCCGTCCGGCGAGGCGTAGAGCCTGATCCCGGGGCGCTCGCCTTTTCTCGCTGGCGCCACCGGTCGAGCGGGCGCGCCCAGCCCTTCGGAGCTCGCCGAGAGCGTCGAGCAGCCAAGAGCCGCCAGGGCGACGAGGGCCGCGCGCTTTCGCATGGGTGGCGGCGGGCCGGGGCCCTTCCCGGGTCTCCGCCCGGTCCGGCATGCTAGCAGTCTCGACTTCACTGGCAACACGGGTCGGACCGAGAGACCGGGGGCGCCCCTCGCCGCACCGCGAAGCAGGGACAGCTCCCCGGGCGCCTCGCCAACCGACTGCGCCGCTTCGCCATCGGGTCACAGGCGGGCGGGCAGCGGGGCGCGACGGACGGCGAGCTCGCGGGACCGCTCCCTCACCCGAGCTCGGGGACGTGGCGGGAGAGCACCTCCCGCAGCTCGGCCAGGTCGGGGCGCCTCTCGAGCGCCTCGCGCACGTAGCGGAGCGAGGCGGGGATGGAGGGCAGGAAGCCCGGGTTCCCCTTCACCCGGTCGATGTAGACGAATCGACCGGCGTCCTTGAGCTTCCGCTGCACGGTGAGGAGGTCGAAGGTCTCCCGGAACTTCCGCTCGTCGAGGCGGGGGCCGCCCTGCGCGGCGAGGCCGTCGAGGTAGCGGCGGAGCATCCGCTCCACGAGCTCCGCCGGCAGCTCCACGTAGCTGTCGCGGAGCAGGGCCACGAGGTCGTACTGCCTCGGGCCGAGGAGCGCGTCCTGGAAATCGATGACCGCCTGCTCCCCTCCCGGCAGCAGCATCAGGTTCCGCGACTGGTAGTCGCGGTGGGTGAGCCCGACCGGCTCCGCCGCCAGGGCCTCGCTCACCCGGTCGAAGTGGCGGTCCACCACCGACCGCTCCGCGGCGCCGAGGGTGGCCCCCTTAAAGGCCTCGAGGAGCCACTCGCGGAAGTGGTCGAGCTCCCAGCGGTAGAGGTCGCGCTCGAAGCGGCGCTGGAAGGCGACGCAGGAGGCGTCCGGGGCGCGCTCCGCCGCCACCCGCATCCGCGAGAGCTGGTCGACGGCCTGGGCGTAGAGCGGCTCGGCGGCGGCGCCCCGGAGCAGCCGGGTCTCGAGCATCTCGTCGCCCAGGTCCTCGAGCACCATGAGCCCCTCCCGCTCCAGGAAGGCGTGGATGCGGGGCACGCGCACCCCGATGCGCTCCAGGTAGCGCTGCACGTCCACGAAGGGATTCACGCTCGGCGCCCCGCCGCTCGTCGCTTCCTCCGGCCTCCCGCCCTCGGGGAGGACCATCACCACGAGGGACTCGGGGGGCGCCCCCACTCGCCAGTAGCTCCGCAGCGAGGCGTGCCCCGCCAGCCTCCGCACGGGGAGGCCGCCCGCCTCCCGCCCGGTGGCCTCCGCCACCGCCGCCCGCACCCGCGCTTCCGTGTCCATCACCGCCTCCGTGCTCTTCCAGGGCACCCGCGTCGGCGCGTTGACACTCCGTCAGCGCGGACCCTATAAGGCACCGTCCCGCGCCAAACCCTGCCTCCCAGGAGCGCGCCCATGCCCTGGCACCAAGACATCCTCGCCGCCGTCGGCCGCACCCCGCTCGTGAAGCTGAACAAGCTCGTGGGGCCGGACGACGCGCTCGTCCTCGTGAAACTGGAGTACCTGAACCCGGGCGGCTCCATCAAGGACCGGATGGCCCTCCACATCATCGAGAAGGCGGAGAAGGCGGGGCTGCTGCGAAAGGGCAGCACCATCGTCGAGAACACCAGCGGAAACACCGGGGTGGGGGTGGCCGTCGCCGCCGCGGTGAAGGGCTACCGCTGCATCTTCACCATGCCCGACAAGATGTCGAAGGAGAAGCAGGACACCTTGAAGGCCTTCGGGGCCCAGGTGGTGGTGACCCCCACCAACGTGCCCGCCGACTCGCCCGAGAGCTATTACTCGGTGGCGAAGCGCATCGCCGCGCAGACGCCCAACAGCTTCTACCTGAACCAGTACCACAACCCCGACAACGTCGAGGCCCACTACCTCTCCACCGCGCCCGAGATCTGGCAGGAGACGAACGGGCGCATCGACGCATTCGTCGCCGGGCTCGGGACCGGCGGCACCATGTCCGGCTGCGGCCGCTTCTTCAAGGAGAAGGACGCGCGCATCCGCAACATCGGCGTGGACCCCATCGGATCGGTCTACTACTCCATGTGGAAGACCGGGAAGCTCCCCGAGCCCCGGGTCTACAAGGTGGAGGGCATCGGGGAGGACATGATGTGCGGCGCCATGGACCTCTCGGTCCTCGACGACGTGCGCCAGGTCACCGACCAGCAGTCCTTCACCGCGGCGCGCCGGCTGGCGCGCGAGGAGGGGATCTTCGCCGGGGGAAGCTCCGGCGCCGCCGTCCACGTGGCCGTGCAGGTGGCCCGCGAGCTCGGCAAGGGGAAGGTCGTGGTGGTCCCGCTCCCGGACACCGGCCGGGCCTACATCTCGAAGTTCTTCTCCGACGAGTGGATGCGCGACAACGGCTTTGCGCTCGAGGGCGCCGAGAGCGTCTCGGGCTCCACCGTGGGCGACGTGCTCGGGGAGCGCCGCGGCAAGGTCATCACCGCCCGCAGGGCCGACAAGGTGGAGGCGGTGGTGAAGCGGCTCCGCGACCACGACATCTCGCAGATGCCGGTCCTGGACGACGAGGGGCGGGTCATCGGCATGATCCACGAGTACGACCTCCTCAACTTCCTCGTCGAGGGCAAGCACCGCCTCACCGAGGTGGTGGAGCCGCTCGTCCAGCCCCTGCAGGGCGTGGTCTCGCTCGACACCCCCATCGCGCGCCTGCGCGACATCTTCAACGACGACAACGTGGCGCTGGTGAAGGAGGGCGACCGGGTGAGCGGCGTGCTCACCAAGATCGACCTCATCGAGTATCTGGCCGAGCGGCTCAAGTAGCCGGCCGATACGCGAGCCGCGACGCCCCGGAGGTCCAGATGAAGCCCGACGCGGGGCTGCGCCCCGAGACCCTCGCCATCCACGCCGGCCAGTCGCCCGACCCCTCCACCGGGGCGCTCATGACGCCGGTGTACCTCACCTCCACCTACGCCCAGTCGGCGCCGGGCGAGCACCAGGGCTACGAGTACTCCCGGAGCCAGAACCCGACGCGCCACGCGCTCCAGGACTGCCTGGCGGCGCTCGAGGGGGCGCGCCACGGGCTCGCCTTCGCCTCCGGGCTCGCCGCCACCGACGCCATCCTCCACCTCCTCGACCACGGCGACCACGTCGTCTACTCCGACGACGTCTACGGCGGCACCTTCCGCCTCTTCGACAAGGTGTTCAGGCGCCTCGGGCTCTCCTTCACCCCGGTCGACATGGCGGACCCGAAGCGGGTGGAGGAGGCGCTCACCCCCCGCACCCGGCTGGTGTGGATCGAGAGCCCCACGAACCCCATGCTCAAGATCGTCGACCTGTCGGCGGTGGCGGAGATGGCCCGCGCCCGGGGGGCCCGCACCGTCGTCGACAACACCTTCGCCACCCCCTTCTTCCAGAGGCCGCTCGAGATGGGCATCGACCTCGTCGCCCACTCCACCACCAAGTACCTGAACGGCCACTCCGACGTGGTGGGCGGGGCGGTCGTCACCTCCGACGAGGAGCTCTTCGCTCGCCTCAAGTTCCTCCAGAACGCGGTCGGCGGCGTCCCCTCCCCCATGGACTCCTTCCTCGTCCTGCGCGGGCTCAAGACCCTCCACGTCCGCATGGAGCGCCACCAGGAGAACGCCTTCCACGTGGCCCACTTTCTCGACCGACACCCCCAGGTGGAATCGGTGACCTACCCCGGGCTGGAGAGCCACCCACAGCACGAGCTCGCCGCCCGGCAGATGCGGGGGTTCGGGGGGATGCTCTCCTTCGTCATCCGGGGCGGGCTCCCCGCGGCTCGCTCCTTCCTCTCCTCGCTGCGCGTGTTCTCGCTCGCCGAGTCGCTCGGCGGGGTGGAGAGCCTGATCGAGCACCCGGCCATCATGACCCACGCGAGCGTGCCGAAGGAGACGCGCGAGCGGCTCGGCATCGCCGACGGGCTCATCCGCGTCTCGGTGGGGATCGAGAACGCCGACGACCTCGTCGACGACCTCGAGCGCGGCTTCGCGGCGGCCCATTCGGCCGCCGGGAGCGGGTAGGGATCCCGGCGCCCCCCCCCGCGGCGCCACCGGCCTCCCGGGCCGGAGCGCCCCCCTCTCCCGGAGCCTCGAAATGCCACCGCCGATCGCCCTCCTCGCCCTCCTCTCGCTCGCCGCCCCGGCGCCCGAGCCCGGGATCGCGGCCGCCGTCCCCCGGGTGAAGGAGGCCCTCCTCTCCCGGCACGGCGAGGCGCAGCGCACCCGCATCGAGCGCGGCGTGGACCAGGCCGCCTTCTACTGGCGGGCGAGCGATGGCGACCCCGCCGCCTTCCGCGCCTTCGCCGAGGAGCAGTTCCTCGCCGACCCGGAGAGGCTCGAGGCCACCTTCCGCCGCTTCGAGGAGGCGCTCGAGGAACTCGACGGCCACGCCGAGGAGGTGGACCGGGACCTCGCCCGCCACGCGGTCCTCGACCTCGGTCCGACCGTCCCTGCCGACGCCCTCTTCGCCGCCTTCAGCTCGAGCGCGCACCTCACCGACGACCTCTTCGCCACCAAGCTCGCCTTCGCGGCGCTCCTCAACTTTCCCCTCACCACGCTCGAGCAGCGACTGCGGGACGGACCGGCCTGGACCCGGCGGCAGTGGGCCGAGGCGCGCCTGTTGGGGCGGCGGGGCGCCCTGGTGGGGTCGGGGGACGCCGGGCTGTCGGCGCGGGTGCCGGGCGAGGTGAAGCTCGAGGCCTCCCGCGCCGGCGCCGAGGCGGAGGCCTACGTCGCGGACTACAACGTCTTCGCGCACCACCTCGTCTCGGACGCCGGAGCGCGCCTCTTCCCCAAGGGGAAGCGGCTCCTCTCCCACTGGAACCTGCGCGACGAAGTCCGGGCGGCCTACGCCGAGCCGGACGGGACGGCGCGCCAGCGCGCCCTCGCCAAGGTGATGGAGCGCATCGTCACCCAGGAGATCCCGCTCGCGGTGGTGAACGACCCGGCGGTGGACTGGAACCCCTTCACCAACGAGGTGCGTCCCTCGCCGCCGGAGGAGGTGGAGACCGGGGCGAGGCCTCCCCCGTCGGTCGACCCGGCCCGGGAGCCCGACACCCGCTACGCCCACCTCCTCGCCCAGTTCCGGGCCGCCCGGAAGGTCGACCCCTACTCCCCCGCCGCCCCCACCGCCCTGGCCCGCAAGTTCGAGGTGGACCGGGAGATCCCGGAGGCCCGGATGGTGGCGATGCTCACGGAGATCCTCACCTCCCCGCTCGTCCCGCGGGTGGCGAAGCTGGCGGAGAGGCGGCTCGGACGTCCCCTCGAGCCCTTCGACGTCTGGTACGCGGGGTTCCGGCCCGGTTCCCGGCTCCCGGAGGCGGAGCTCGACGCCCTGACCCGGAAGCGCTACCCGACGGCGCAGGCCTACGCCGCCGACCTGCCGCGGCTCCTCGAGGCGCTCGGCTTCCCGCCCGAGAAGGCGCGCTTCCTCGCCGACCACATCGAGGTCGACCCGGCGCGCGGCTCGGGGCACGCGCTGCAGGCCCTGCGGCGCGGCGACAAGCCCCACCTCCGCACCCGGGTGGGCGCCGGGGGGATGGACTACAAGGGCTACAACATCGCGGTCCACGAGATGGGGCACACGGTGGAGCAGGTGTTCTCGCTCTACGAGGTGGACCACACCCTCCTGCAGAGCGTGCCCGCCCCCGCCTTCACCGAGGCGCTCGCCTTCACCTTCCAGTCCCGGGACCTGGAGCTCCTCGGCCTGGGCCGCCCCGGCCCGGAGGCGGAGCGGCTCCTCGCCCTCGACGCCTTCTGGAGCGCCTACGAGATCGCGGGGGTGGCGCTCGTCGACATCGAGGTCTGGCGCTTCCTCTACGGCCACGAGGGGGCGAGCGCCAACGAGCTCCGGGAGGCGGTGGTGCGCATCGCGAAGGAGGTGTGGAACCGCTACTACGCCCCGGTCTTCCGGGTCCGCGACGTCCCGCTTCTCGCCATCT
>Ga0335080_10001667_pt1 | contig 21917 bp, 13 predicted proteins | sample Lox_Sample_34_FD_206720 | JGI IMG/M metagenome (GOLD analysis project Ga0335080, IMG submission 206720) | Soil microbial communities from Loxahatchee National Wildlife Refuge, Florida, United States - Lox_Sample_3.4 | ecosystem: Environmental > Terrestrial > Soil > Wetlands | place: USA...
CCGCGAACTGATTCGGACCTCGATTGCAAAGACGTACGACACCTACCTCCACGGCGAGAATATGAGCCAGATTGTGCAGTGGTTCGATCTGGGAGGAGAGATCCAACTCAGCGACAATGCCGGCGCCGCAGAAGTTCTGGCGGGGCTGAACCAGATCCAGGGGTTGATGGAGAAGGTGGTGAAATTGAAAGTTGGCCCGAAAGAGTCTCCCGAAGTGCGTGTATCTGCTGCGGAATTTGTGCTCGAGGGCCTGCACGCGCACAAGAAGATCGGTCGCAGTGAAGAGCGAGTGTTCACCGCCGGGGAGAAGCCTACCAGGATTGCGGAGAAACCGATGTTCGAACGGGAAGAGCCGGGGTTTGGAAGAAAACGAAGTTTTAATTAGCGGCCAGCCACGCCGATGGGTAAGGCCATACGGCCGGACCCAAGGAACATCCCCATGAAACGCATCCGCTATTCCAAATACGTTCCCGATCCGGCCGGCGAGATGAGCCTGGAGGACCTGATCAGCGGGCTCTCCGACTATCTGCTGCAGAGCGGATTCAATGACAACTTCTGGTATGAGATGCCCGAAGGCGACCAATCCCTTGAGGAGCTGCGCCGCGCCCTCGAGCAGGCTCTTTTGAATAGTGAGATGTTCGACGAGGAGATGCGTGACCGCTTGCAGCAGATGCAGATGGAAGGCCGATTCGAAGAGTTAGTCGAAAAGCTGATCGAGCGCATGCAGCAGGAAGACTACATCTCAATCGACCGGCCGCACGATCCGGCCGGGCATGCGAGCGGGCAGGTGGGCGAGGCACAGCAACAAGCGAAATTCGAGATCACCGACAAAAGCCTGGATTTCCTGGGTTTCAAGGCACTGCGCGATTTGCTCGGATCTCTTGGCAAGTCGAGTTTCGGCCGTCACGACACCCGCGACATGGCCACCGGCATCGAAGCCAGCGGCGCTTCGAGACAGTATGAATTCGGGGATACTCTGAACCTCGATATCACCTCCACACTTTCGTCTGCGATTCAGCGCGAAGGCCTGGGCCTGCCGCTGAATCTCGAATACCGCGATTTGCAGGTGCATCAATGCGAATACCAGTCGTCCTGCGCTACGGTACTGATGCTTGATTGCTCGCACTCGATGATCCTCTATGGAGAGGACCGCTTCACGCCGGCGAAAAAAGTTGCGATGGCGCTATCGCACCTGATCCGCACCCAGTACCCGGGAGACTCCCTTTCTCTCGTGCTCTTCCACGACTCGGCCGAAGAGGTTCCGCTATCGCAGTTGGCGCGTGTAAAAGTTGGTCCTTACTACACGAACACGCGGGAAGGGTTGCGCATGGCGCAGCGGTTGCTTCAGCGCCAGCGCAAGGACATGAAACAGATCGTGATGATCACCGACGGCAAACCCTCGGCCCTGACGCTGGAGGACGGGCGCATTTACAAGAATGCCTTCGGACTTGATCCCCTGGTCGTGAGTGAAACACTCGAAGAGGTCTCTAAGTGTAAGCGGGCGGGCGTGCTCATCAACACGTTCATGCTGGCGTCAGATTATGGGCTGGTGCAGTTTGTGCAGAAGGTAACGCAGATGTGTCGTGGAAAGGCGTATTTCACTACCCCTTATACCCTCGGTCAGTATCTACTGATGGATTACATGTCGCGCAAGACCAAGACGGTTCACTGAGACTGCAGAGAGACCAGAGGGCGCAAGCGCCAAGTCCGGTGACGGCAAGTGGAACACCGGTCGCGGACCTTTGCGTGGCGGGTTGGCAGAGTTGACCCAGTCAGCGCTCGCGGCCTAACATTAGCGCCGATGGCTCTGGGGCCTTCGGAATGATCGGCCAGACGGTATCCCACTATCGCATAGTTGGCAAACTCGGCGGTGGTGGCATGGGAGTAGTGTACGAGGCGGAAGATACCCGCCTGGCACGCCATGTCGCGCTCAAGTTCATCCCGGAAGACATGGCGAAAGACCGTAAGTCGCTGGATCGCTTCCTGCGCGAAGCTCGCGCTGCCTCACAACTGAACCACCCCGGTATCTGCACCATCCACGACATTGAAGACAACGGCGGCCATCCTTTCATTGTGATGGAGAAGCTGGAAGGCACCAGCCTGAAGGATATTTTGCGGACCCGGAGGATGGAAGTCGATGAAATCCTCGACATCGGCATACAGGTGGCTGACGCGCTCGCCGCTTCGCACGCCAAGGGGATCATTCATCGCGATATCAAGCCCGCCAATATTTTTGTTGCCCAGAACGGGCAGACCAAGATTCTCGATTTCGGCCTCGCCAAGGTGGTACACGACCCAAACTCGAGTGAGGCTGCACTGGAGGATTCGCTGACGGCGATGGGGGTCATTCCGGGAACGGCGGTTTATATGTCGCCGGAGCAAGCGCGCAGCGAGGAATTGGACGCGCGCAGCGATTTGTTTTCGCTGGGAGTCGTGCTTTACGAAATGGCGACCGGCAAGAAACCGTTTGCCACCGGAAATGTCATTACGACGCTCGATGCCGTACTGAATCAGAAGCCCGTAGCGCCGCTGCAACTGAACCCGAAGCTGCCAGCGGACCTGGAAGGCATCATCGGGCGTGCGATGGAGAAAGAGCGCGGGCATCGTTATCCGAACGCGGCGGCGATGAAGGGGGACCTCCAGTCATTGCGGAAGGAAACCGAATCGGCCGCGGCCCGAGGCGGGCGCCCGCGAACCCGTGCCGCCCTGCCCTATCGCATCGCAACCACGACATTTCAGGCCACCAGAAACTGGTCGACTTATATCCTGCTCGGCGTGAGCCTTCTGCTGTTCACGATCCTGATCGCGGTCGGCGCGTGGTGGTACAGACACCGGGGCACGATGGCGGGGGGAGCGGCGAAGAACACGATAGCGGTGCTTCCGCTGCAGAGCATGAGCCCGGAGGACATCAGCGTAGAATTTCTGCGCTTTGCCCTGGCGGACGAAATCGCGAATACGCTCACCTATACGCGCAGCCTCGACGTGCGTCCTCCGACTCTCACGCGAAAATTCGTCGGCAATGACGTCGATCCGCAAAAGGCGGGCCGCGATGTTCACGTTGCCAACGTGATTGCAGGGCACTTTGTGAAGCAGGGCGACCAGTTGCGTATAACTGTTGAGGCCATCCAGGTAGAGGGCAACCGGTTGCTATGGCAGGCAAATGTGACGGCCCCTGCCGACGATCTTATTACCATGCAGGCCCAGATTTCAGCCCAGATCCGACAGGGGTTACTGCCCGCGCTCGGAGCTGAAGGCGGCTTCCTGGATACCGGTACGCGCCCCAAGAGTGCCGAGGCTTACGATCTCTATCTGCATAGTCTCGCATTGCCGCACGATTCGGGACCTAACAAAGACGCGATTGCTGTGCTCGAACACGTGGTGGAAGTCGATCCAAACTATGCGCCGGCATGGGAGCAACTCGGGCTGCGCTGCTACTATGACGCAGATTATTCCGACGGCGGCGAGGCGATTTTTCAGCGCTCGACGAAGGCTTATGAGCGCGCACTGGCGCTCGATCCCAACCGGATCGTTGCCGCGAGCCAGTTGATCGCTAATCATGTCGAACGCGGCGAAGTGGGACTGGCGTACCGTTCCGCCCAGGACCTGGTTAAAAGGCGGCCCGATAGTGCGCAGGCACATTTCGCGATGAGCTTCGTCTACCGTTATGCGGGCATGCTCGAGCAGTCCGCCAGTGAATGCAACACCGCAACCGCGCTTGATCCGGGAAATTATGCGTTCCGATCGTGCGCATGGGCTTTCGCGGAACTGGGGAAAACCGAGCGGGCTCTGGATTTCGTCCGGCTGGACGCGGGCTCGGAATGGGCCAACTATGCGATGCCTTCCATTCTGCTGCGCGAGGGCAAAATTGCGGAAGCGCGGGACGCCGTCAAACACATGCCGATGACCGCGCGCTATCATCGCGATTTGCTTGAGGCCTGCCTGGGACTGCGGCCCGCCTCCGAACTCGACCGGATCGCACACGACGACGAAACCAACCTTCCCACCGATCCCGATCCGGAGGTGTGGTATTACCAGGGAGCGATTCTCGCTTATTGCGGCAAGAAGGCGGCGGCGCTGCATATGCTTCAGACTGCAGTCGAACAGAACTATTGCGCTTATTCGAACATGCTTACGGATCCGCTTCTGGCAAAACTCAGAACAGAAACAGGATTTGACAAAGTGTTGACCGCCGCAGGAGCTTGTCAGGAAGCAGTTCGCTCCTCGGCGACTTCCTCCGCGCACTAATACCAGGTGTTGGACCTCCATTTTTGCTGCCCCGTGCGGTTTCTTTTGCGTTGCTGCGTGCTCAAGCTGGTACAATCCCGGGTTGCGCAGAAGGTCGTTCCCTTTGCGCTTTCCTACGAGACAACTCTCGCAATCAGGAGCACCTATGGTTTCCATGAAAACTTTCTTGGCGGTGGCGATCCTTGTCTGCACCTGCCGGCTCTGGGCGCAGGACGCACAGGAAGGCAGATTGATGCTTTTTCCGGACGTGCATAAGGACAAAATTGCATTTGTTTATGCAGGCGATCTTTGGCTCGCGTCGAGCGCTGGTGGAACGGCGCGACGGATCACGTCCGATCCAGGACGCGAGTTGTTCCCGAAATTTTCGCCCGATGGAAAGTGGCTTGCGTTCACGGGCCAGTATGATGGCAATTTCAACGTCTATGTCATGCCGTCAGAAGGCGGTCAACCGACCCAACTGACCTTCTACCAGGGACAAGCGCAGCCATTGTCCGATCGCATGGGCATTCTGAATGAAGTAGTGGGGTGGACACCCGACGGGAAGAATGTCATCTTTCTTTCTCGCCGTGACGCGTCGAACGGCTGGAGCAAGCGACCTACCTTGGTAAGCGTAAGTGGCGGTCTTCCACAACCTATGCCGATGGAAGAAGGTGGATTGCTGTCGTATTCACCTGACGGGACGAAGATTGCTTATAACCGAATTTTCCGGAATTTCCGCCAATGGAAACGCTATACCGGCGGCATGGCGCAAGATATTACAATTTACGACCTCAAGAATAACCTCGTCGACCAGGTCGTTCCGCATACCGAATACACAGATTCGTTTCCGATGTGGCATGGGGGCACGATTTACTTCAGTTCCGATCGCGGGCCCGAGCATCGCCTCAACCTGTACAGCTTTGACGTGTCGAGCAAGCAAGTCCAGCAGTTGACGAAGTTCGATCAGTTCGACGTCATGTGGCCGAGCCTGGGACCGGATGCAATCATTTTTGAAAACGGCGGGTATCTCTACACCTTTGATCTCGAGACGCGGCAGTCCAGGAAACTAACGGTGTATGTAAATGGCGATCGCGAACAGGCGATGAAGCACTGGACAGATGCGAGCCGCCATGTCACGCACTTTGATGTTGCCCCGGATGGCAAGCGTGCCGTATTTGCCGCGCGGGGAGAAGTCTTCACCGTTCCCGCTAAGGAAGGCAGCGCGAGAAATCTGACCAATTCTCCAGGCGTACGCGAGCAGAAGGTCGCGTGGTCGCCGAATGGAAAGTGGATTGCCTATGTGTCGGACCGGACGGGCGAGGATGAAATCTACATCGTTCCGCAGGATGGCCTTGGCCCCGAAGAATCCATCACGAGCGGCCACAAAGGATTCATGTTCCAACCCGTCTGGTCACCGGACAGCACGAAGATCGCTTGGGCAGACAAGGATTTGAAGCTCTGGTACGTTGACGTCAAGGCAAAGAAGCCGGTGGAGGTCGACCGCGCCAAGTATTCTGAAATCCACGACTATAACTGGTCTCCCGATAGCCAATGGCTGGCCTACGACAAGCAGGAACAAAGCACTTTTTCCGCCGTCTATCTGTATAGCCTGGCCGATCGAAAGATCACTGCGGTTACGTCCACTCTAACAAACAGCTACTCCCCAGTTTTCGACCCCGATAAGCGCTACCTGTACTTTCTCTCCGACCGCGATTTCAACGAGGTTCTCGGCAACATTGATTTCGAATTCGCTAATCCCAAGACCACCCGAGTCTATGTGGTCACATTGACGGCCGAGGAACCGTCGCTTTTTCCGGCCTTGAGCGACGAAACAAAAGTGAAGAGCGAAGAAGCCGATGCCGCTGCCACGACGCCGGAGTCCAAGCCCGAGAAGAATCGCAAGCAACCTGCTTCAAAAGAAGCGAAAAGCGAGGAGAAAGCGGCCGAACCCGAGACCAAGAAGCCGCCGCGGGTGTTCAAGATAGATGTCGATGGCATTCAGGGCCGCATCGTTTCACTGGCGGTTCCGCCAGCCGAGATTGAGAGCTTCGATGCCTCGAAGGATGCAATTTACTACGGCACCTCGCCGATTGGCGGTCTCTCCGGGCCAGTCCCGGGTGAAGAACCGGCGATCCATGCCTATGATCTGAAGGATCGGAAAGACAAAACGGTGATCGAAGGTGCAAACCGTTTCGCGCTTTCTGCGGACGGCTCCAAGCTTCTGTATCGCACCGCGGGTGAGGGACCGGCCAAGTACGGCATCATCGACGCCAAACCACCCGACGCCCCGCACAAGCCGGGTGAGGGATCTCTCAACCTCGGCGGCTTGCGGGTTGAGGTTGATCCCCCGGAGGAGTGGAAGCAGATCTACAACGAGGTTTGGCGGCAGGAGCGCGACTTTTTCTTCGAGGCCTCGATGAACGGAGTGGATTGGCAGAAAGTCCACGACCAGTATGCCCAGTTACTCCCGTATGTCGCCGATCGATATTCTCTCACTTACATCATGGCCGGAATGATTGGAGAATTGTCGAATTCTCATACCTACGTGGGTGGCGGCGATCTTCCCACACCCCATCCCGTGAATGTGGGCCTGCTGGGCGCCGACTACGAAGTGGACTCGGCAAGCGGCATGTATCGCTTCAAGAAGATCTATGGAGGCGAGAACTGGGATGCCCACACCCGGTCTCCTCTCACTGAACCGGGCGTGAACATAAAGGAAGGAGAGTACCTGATTGCGGTCAACGGCCGTGCCCTGCGCGCGCCCCAGACTCCAGACGAACTTCTCGTCAACACGGCGAATGAAGTCGTCACGCTCACGGTGAACTCGAAACCGGTCACCGATGGTGTCCGCAAGGTCGTGGTGAAGCCGATTGCCGATGAATTCAGCTTGCACGAACTCAACATGATCGAAACGAACCGCAGGAAAGTGGACGCGGCGAGCGGCGGACGCATCGGTTACGTGTACCTTCCTGACATGGGCGACGAAGGCCTGAACCAGTTCGTCAAACAGTATTTCCCGCAAATCCGCAAGGAGGGCATCATTTTCGATGTTCGGTACAACGGCGGCGGTTTTGTCGACGGTTTGATCTTTGAACGCTTGCGCAGAGTTCTGGCGGGGATGGATTCGGCGCGTAACTGGGAATCGACCACCATTCCCCAGAACGTGTTTCATGGCTACATGGCCTGCATTACAAATCACGAAGCAGCCTCGGACGGCGATCTTTTCAGCTATTTCTTCAAGCATTACAAACTGGGCCCGCTCATCGGCGAGAGAACGTGGGGCGGTGTCCGCGGGATTCGAGGGTTTTCCCCGTTGATGGATGGCGGCTACATTTCACGCCCTGAGTTCTCCCTCTACGGCCTCGACAGCAAGTGGTTGATCGAGAACCATGGCGTTGAGCCGGACGTAGTGATCGATAATCCACCCGACCGGGTGCTCAAAGGAGAGGATCCGCAACTGGAAAAGGCCATCGACATGGTGATGCAGCAGATCAAGGCCAATCCTAAGAAATTGCCCGCGCGTCCACCCGACCTGCCGGCCTATCCCGACGGACCTGGTCTTTAATGGAGTGATCTCTGAGCAAAAAACGGGCTTCGACCAGCGGGCGCAGCGGGTCGAAGCCCTCTTCTTTCCTGCGCATTTCTGGTTCGCTTTGCGGTCGTTGTAAGCGCCCGCAGCTAAAGTTTGGATGGTGGCTGGCTGTTCTCTGCGATCATCCCCGTCCGTTATCCACCCATCCGCGCACCCCAAGGTACTGATCCGGCGCTTCGGGATGCGTCTTCGGCCCGGTGCGTGCAGCGACGTTGCATTGCTGGGCCGGGCCTGCCATGAGCATGAGCATCCTCTAATCGCGGAGCGGTTCTGAGCGGGTTGCGGGAAGCTGCGTCTTCCATCGACCTGCGGAGTTCAAGGGAAACGGGACTCTGCCGATTGAGTTTGTGACAGCACGTAGTGACAACAACATGGACGACTGCGACGACATCGTTAAAGAGTTCTTGGTTGAAAGCCACGAGAACCTCGACCGTCTTGATCGGGACCTGGTCGAACTCGAAAAGCATCCCGCCGATCGAGAGATTCTGGCGAGTGTTTTTCGGACTGTTCATACCATCAAAGGGACGTCGGGATTTCTCGGTTTCGGAAGGCTCGAAGCAGTGACTCATGTTGGCGAAAGCTTGCTAGCGCTTTTGCGCGACGGAGAACTCGGCCTGACCCCGGAGCGAACAACGGCTCTGCTGGCCATGGTCGATGCCATCCGGCAGATGCTGGCGACAATTCAGATGAGCGGACAGGACGGCGAAGACGACTATCCCGCGCTGGTCGCCAACCTAACGCGCTTGCGTGAGACTGAACCCGAGATACCGGGACCTGAGCCCCAGAAAGCGGCTACGGACGCGGAGACTCCGGTCGCGGGCGCGAAGCCCGACAAGGCGGAGCAGGAGGGCGCGAACAACTACTCTCCAGTCAACAATCACCCTCCTATCGACTCTCCGGCGGCGGCGATCGAAGTGCCGGGAGCCGAGAACCGAATCCAGGAAGCGGCGCGCGAGAGCATCCGCGTCGATGTCGGCCTGTTGGATAAGCTGATGAACCTGGTCGGGGAACTTGTGCTCGCGCGCAACCAGATTCTGCAGTTCACCCGAACCACGGAGGAAACCAACCTCGTCACGACCGGACAGCGGCTGAACCTGATCTCAACCGAACTGCAGGAAAGCGTGATGAAGACGCGCATGCAGCCGATTGGCAGTGTCTGGAGCCGGTTTCCGCGCACGGTGCGCGATGTGGCCCTCGCCTGCGGCAAGCGTGTGCGGATCGAAATGGAAGGCCAGGAGACCGAACTCGACAAGACCTTGATCGAAGCCATTAAGGACCCGATGACGCATCTGGTGCGGAATGCGGTCGATCACGGCATCGAGCCCGCGAGCCAACGAGAGGCTTCCGGCAAGGGATCGGAAGGGCTGCTCAAACTCCGCGCGTATCACGAAGGCGGACAAGTCAATATCGAGATCTCGGACGACGGCGCCGGTCTGAATCTTGGCAGGGTTGTCGAAAAAGCGGTGCAGAAGGGACTGATCACGTCCAGTCAGGCGGCGCGCCTGACCGACCGCGAAGCCGCCAACCTGATTTTCATGCCCGGCCTGTCGACGGCCGAAAAGGTCACCAACGTTTCCGGCCGCGGCGTTGGCATGGATGTGGTGAAAACCAATATCGAGCGTATCGGCGGCACCGTGGACGTGCAGTCGGCGGCGGGCAGGGGTACCACGGTCAAGGTGAAAATTCCGCTCACCTTGGCCATCGTTCCGGCCCTGATCGTGACGGCGGCGGGCCAGCGCTTTGCAATTCCGCAGGTCAGCCTCCTGGAACTCGTGGGCCTGGAAGGCGATGAGGCGCGCAAGCGCGTCGAAGTAGTTCAGGGGGCGCCGGTGTACCGGTTGCGCGGCAGCCTGCTGCCGCTGGTTCGTCTCCGCCAGGCGCTCGGGATTGGCGACGGCGCGGCATCCTCCGACGGCCGGCTCGAGCGCGTCAACATCGTCGTGTTGCAGGCCGACGGCCAGCGTTTCGGATTGCTGGTCGATGAGATCTCCGATACCGAGGAAATTGTGGTCAAGCCGCTCGGCAAGCACTTCAAAGACATTGGAGTTTTCGCGGGCGCCACCATTATGGGTGATGGGAAAGTGGCACTGATCCTCGATGTTTTGAGCCTGGCCAAGCATACGCGCGTCGTTCTCGAGGGCCGGGACCGCACGACCGTCGAAGCGGCAGCCAGGCATGCGCCGGAAGTTGCCGGTGGAAGCGAACGCCGGCCCCTGCTCCTGTTCCAGTACGGCGCCAGCGGCAGAATGGCGATTGATCTGGCCGCGGTCGCGCGTCTGGAGGAATTTCCGCTGGATTCGGTCGAGATTGCAGGCAATCAGGAGGCTGTGCAGTACCGGGGGCAGATCATGCCGCTGGTGCGCTTGGCCGACATTCTCAATACCCGTCACGCGCCCGACGGCCGGGAAGGCCCGCTTCAGGTTGTGGTTGTCCATGCCGCCGAGGGCCGGAACGTGGGTCTGGTGGTCGATCGAATTCTTGACATCGCGGATGAATCGTATGCGCTCGACCGCCAGACCTCGTACCACGGCGTGCTGGGGTCGGCGGTGATTCAACGGCGAGTGACCGATGTGGTGGATGTGGCGGCGCTGATCGCCTCGGCCCACCCCGCCCGGCAACCCGAGGCTTATGCCAGTTAAGGAAGGGAGCATGTCGGCTTCACAGCAGTTCTGCACGTTTGTTTTGCAGCAGGAATTTTTTGGCGTTCCGGTCCAGCAGGTGCAGGAGGTAATCCGCTACCAGGAGATGACACGCGTACCGCTTGTCTCCGAGGTGGTGAGTGGCCTCATCAACCTGCGCGGCCAGATTGTGACCGCCATCGACTTGCGGCGTTGCCTGGCGATGCCAGCGCGCCCCCCCGGCCAGCTGCCGATGAATGTTGTCGTACGCACCGCCGACGGGCCCGTCAGTCTGCTGGTCGACGAGATCGGGGACGTGATCGAGGTCTCGGAAGCCGACTATGAGATGGCACCACAGAACATGCCTTCGCGGCAAAAAGAGATGGTCCAGGGTGTCTACAAACTCGATGGCCGCCTGCTGCTGGTGCTGAACGCGGAGCGGGCATTGCGGGCCGGGCTGGGCGGATCTTGATTTCCGCCCGCCGGGGAGCCCGATGTTTCCGGATTTCACGAGGGTCGAACTTGATCGTTTAAGGAGTCGCAGCAATGAAAAAAAGAATCCGCCGAACCGCAGCCCCACCCGTGGCGAAACCGGCCGAGATCGTGCCCGCCTTTGCCTCCATGGTCGAAAAAGCGCCTGCCAACCTGATCTTTGCGGATAAGGATCTCGTCATCCGCTATATGAATCAGTCCTCGAGGGACACGCTCAAAAAGATCGAGTCCATGCTGCCCTGCAAGCTCGACGAGATGATTGGCCGATCCATCGACGTATTCCATAAGGATCCCGCCCGCGTGCGCCGCATCCTGTCGGATGACAGGAACCTGCCGCATCGTGCCGTTTTCCAGTTCTCGACCGAGAAGATGGCACTGACGGCGCATGCCGTCTACAACGACGGCGGCGAGCGCATCGGGTACATGGCGGCCTGGGACATCGTCACCGAGAAATGCAGGCTGGAAGAGGCCATGAATGCCATCTACCGTTCCCGGCCTTGTATCGAGTTCGATATCGAGGGCAGGGTTCTTCGCGCCAACGATCTCTTCCTGCAGCTGACCGGCTATACGATTGAGGAAATCACAGGCAGGAACCACGGGTTCTTCGTGCCGGAGAGTGAGCGCGATCTGCCGGCAAACGCGATGCTCTGGGAAGGATTCAAGGCTTCGAAGGCCCAGTCCGGTGAATTCAGGCGCCGCGGGAAAGACGGCAAGGAATTTTGGGTTGCCTGCACCTACTATCCCATTCCCGACGTGGATGGAAAAGTTCATCGGGTGATGCAGTTCATGACGGATGTTACCGCGCGCAAACTGCGCGATAGCGATTTTATCGGCCAAATCGCGGCCATCGACCGCGCGCAGCCGTTGTGTGAATACGACATGGAAGGGAAGATTCTCAAGGTAAATGAAAACTTCGAGAAGCTTTTCGGGTATAGCTGCGCGGAGTTGATCGGCAAGCACGTCAGCATGTTTGTCGATGAGGCGACACGGCGGAGCGGGGAATACGAGGCGGCCATGAAAACGCAGTGGGAGGCCCTCCGTCGCGGCGAAGCTTGTACCGGCGAAGCCAAGCGCGTCACCGCGCAAGGGAAAGAGGTTTGGATCCAGTACTCCTACAATCCCATCCTCGATCTGAACGGCAAGCCTTGCAAGGTCGTCAACTACCTCAAGGACATCACCGACCAAAAGCTGGCGGATGCCGACTACCAGGGCCAGATCGCGGCCATCGGCAAATCGCAGGCCGTGATCGAGTTCAGCATGGACGGCACGATCCTGGGAGCGAACGAAAACTTTCTTGCCACCCTGGGTTACACGCTGTCCGAAATCGCGGGCAAGCACCACAGCATGTTTGTCGACGATGGCTACCGGCAGAGCGCCGCTTACAAGGAATTCTGGGCAAAGCTGAATCGCGGCGAGTATGTGGCGGATGAGTTCAAGCGCATCGGCAAGGGCGGCAAGGAAGTCTGGATCCAGGCCTCGTATAACCCGATTCTCGATCTGAACGGCAAGCCCTTCAAGGTGGTCAAGTACGCGACCGACGTGACCGCGCAGAAGCTGCGGAATGCCGACTACCAGGGCCAGATCGCGGCCATCGGCAAATCGCAGGCCGTGATCGAGTTCAACATGGACGGCACGATCCTGCGGGCGAACGAAAATTTTCTCAACACGGTCGGCTACACGCTCGACGAACTCAAAGGCAAGCATCACAGCATGTTTGTCGACGAAGGCTACCGGCAAAGCGCCGCTTACAAGGAATTCTGGGCAAAGCTGAATCGCGGCGAGTATGTGGCGGACGAGTTCAAGCGCGTGGGGAAGGGCGGCAAGGAGGTCTGGATTCAGGCCTCGTATAACCCGATTCTCGATCTGAACGGCAAGCCCTTCAAGGTGGTGAAATTCGCAATCGCCGTGACCACCCAGAAACTGGCTTTGAATGCCATGATGGCCGACGCCATGATGCTGGTGGAGGCGGCCGTCGAGGGCAAGCTATCGACGCGCGCCGATGCCGCACGGCACGCCGGCGACTACCGGAAGATCGTCGAGGGCGTCAACGAAACGCTGGACGCTGTAATCACGCCCCTCCACGATGTGGGCCGGGTATTGAGCCAGATGGCCGATGGCGATCTGACAATTCGGATGACCGGCAATTATCCGGGTGATTTCAAGCAACTGTCGGAAGCTGTCAACACCACCGCCCGCCAGATGCAGAGTGCGCTGCAGCAGATCAGCACGAGCGCACAGTCTCTGGCCTCCTCGTCCGAGGAGTTGTCGGCGACCAGCCAGCAGATTACGGCGAATTCCGAGGAAACGACCGCGCAGGCGAAAACCGTCGCCGAAGCCGGGGGCCAGGTCAACTCGAACCTGCAGACGCTCTCCTCGGGAGCCGAACAGATGAACACGACCATTGGAGAGATTGCCCGGAACGCGACCGAAGCGGCAAAGGTGTCGGCCGAAGCAGTCGCGGCGGCGGAATCGACCAACCACACGGTGAGCAAACTGGGCGAGTCGAGCGCGGAAATCGGCAAGGTGATCGAAGTGATTACCTCGATTGCGCAGCAGACCAACCTGCTAGCTCTGAACGCGACCATTGAGGCGGCGCGCGCGGGAGAAGCCGGCAAGGGCTTCGCGGTCGTGGCCAATGAGGTCAAGGAACTGGCCAAGCAGACTGCCAAAGCGACCGAGGAGATCAAAGGCAAAATCACCGTCATCCAGGAGAACACCGCAGGGGCTGTCAACGCGATTGGCGGCATCCGGGATGTGATCAACAAGATCAGCTCCATCTCGACGACGATCGCGACCGCAGTCGAAGAACAGAGCGCAACCACAGGCGAGATGGCGCGTAACGTCGCCGAAGCCGCGCGTGGCGCGGTCACCATCAACAACAATATCAACGGGGTCGCAGAAGCGGCCCAGAACACCAGCAACAACGTTGGCCAAGCGCAGACCGCTACCGAGCAACTGGCGCACATGGCAAGTCAGCTGCGCGAACTGGTCGGGCAGTTCAAGGTGGAGGCTGGACGCGAGGACGCGCCGCAACCGGCTGCGAACGCCGCCCGGGCCGGCGGCCGCTGATCGAAGGCTGATGGGCGGCAGCGTCGCGCTGCCCGCATAAGAAAAATGCATGAGACAAAAATGAGTGTGACGATACGGCCCATTCGCGTGTTGATCGTTGACGATTCCGCGGTCATCCGGCGTCAGCTTGGCGAGGTGCTGGATTCGGACCCGGAGATTGCGGTGGCCGGCACGGCCGGCAATGGACAGCTGGCATTGCGACGGATTGCCGAGCTCAAGCCGGACTTGGTCACGCTCGACGTGGAGATGCCGGGCATGGGAGGCATCGAAACCCTGATCGAAATTCGCAAGCTGGATCCTCATTTACCGGTAGTCATGTTCAGTTCATTGACGGGGCCGGGAGCGGCGGCGACGGTCGAAGCCCTGGCACGCGGCGCCAGTGACTATGCAGTCAAGCCCTCCGCCTCCAGTGCCGAGCTTGCCAGCGAGCAGATCTGTCAGGAGCTGATTCCGAAGATCAAGGCGCTCTGCGCCGGCAGCGGCCCGAAGTCTGAGGTAACGGCAAGCGATTCCGCCGCCGTCAGCCGGCGGTCTCAGCAAGTCGATGTGCTTGCCATCGGCACTTCTACGGGCGGCCCGAATGCTCTGGCGTTCCTTATGCCGCAGTTTCCATCCGACTTTCCCGTCCCCATTGTCATTGTCCAGCATATGCCGCCGATGTTTACCAACCTGCTCTCGGGACGTCTCGACAATCTCACGCCCCTTCAGGTTCAAGAAGGCAAAGAGGGCCGGAAGCTCGAAAAGGGCCAGGTATGGATAGCGCCGGGTGATTACCACATGACGGTAGCGCGCAAAGGTGCCGATTGCGTGCTTGCCCTCAACCAGGAACCTCCAGAGAATTCCTGCCGGCCGGCGGTTGACGTGCTGTTTCGCTCAGTGGCGCGGTCCTATGGTGCGAACGTTCTGGCGGTGGTGTTGACTGGGATGGGCGCGGATGGCACGCGGGGATCGGCGACGGTCCGGGAGGCTGGCGGCGCCGTGATCGCACAGGATCAAGCTTCATCGGTAGTCTGGGGTATGCCAGGCAGTGTGGTGGCCGCCAGCCTGGTTGACCGCGTCTGCCCGCTCAACGAGATCGTGCCGGAGATTCTGCGCCGTGTGTCGTACCGGAAACAGGCGGCCAGCGCCGTCCGCTTGTAAGCACCAGAACTAAGGTCCTGGATATAGAAGTGAGAAGGATGCGGGAATGTCCATCGAGCTCGCAAAGGAAAAATCGACGGCTAGCCCGGCATCGCAACTTGAGGACCCTGCGTACCTAAAGATCCGCGACCTCATCTACCGAATTTCAGGCATCTACCATTCGGAACAGAAACTTTACTTGCTGATTGCCAGCTGCAAGCGCCGTATGACCGCATGCGATGCGGGGACTCCGGCGCAGTATCTTGACCAACTCACCAACCGGCCGAATCGCGATTCCGAATTACGGCTCTTACTCAACGAAATTACTATCGGGGAAACGTACATGTTCCGCCATCCCGCGCAGTTCGAGGCCCTGCGGAACGTGGTTCTTACTCAAATCATGGAAGCGAAAGCCGCGCTTGGCATCCGGCGGCTTCGGTTTTGGTCCGCCGGGTGCTCCACCGGAGAGGAGGCGTACACGCTGTCGATGTTTCTGCAGGAAGAAAAGCAGCTAGCTGGATGGAACTTCGAGATTCTGGCTACTGACTTGAACAGCAACTCTCTCGAGGCCGCGCGCGCCGGTATTTACGGAGACTATGCCCTGCGCAATGTGAACGAGTCTCTACGCCGCAAGTATTTTAGAGATGCGGGTAATAACAAGCTCGAAGCCAATGACGCCCTTAAGTCCCACATTCGCTTTGACCGTGTCAACCTCAGCGACGACAGCAAGATGGTTTTTCTGAAGGGAATCGATGTCATCTTCTGCTGCAACGTTCTGATCTATTTCGACTTGGCTTCAAAACGCCGTGTCGTGCAGCACTTTTATACCAACCTGATTGCCGGAGGCTACTTTTTTCTGGGACATGCCGAGTCCTTGTTTCACGTGGATGACACGTTCCAGTTGGTTCATTTTCCTGGGACGACTGCCTACTGGAAGCAACCCGGCGGACAGCCTGGGGGAGGCAAACCGTGAACGACCAGCAACGCGCCGAACTGGAAGCGCAGATCGCCAAACTGGAGTCTGTCTCAACTGCTCCCGCCGTCCTCCAGCCGCTTCTGGCCATGCTGCGCGTGCCATGCGACGAGGTCAGCATGGAAAGAGTCGTCGAGATGGTTTCTCGGGACGCCGCAATCGCGGCGCAATGCCTCCGTATGGCAAACTCCCCGCTGTTCGGGCACCGATCCATCGAAACCATCCGGGCTGCGGTCATGGCGCTCGGCATCAGTAAAGTGCGTTCGCTTCTATTGGGCTTGTGCATGCACCGGACAATTCCGGAAGACAAATGGGTTCTCGACCCCAACGGCTTCTGGCGGCACTCGCTGGGCTGCGCATTGGTCGCGCAGACCATGGCACACGGCATCGGCTACCCCGAACCGGAGAAGGCTTACCTGGCTGGCCTCATCCATGACATCGGTATCCTGGTTAACTCTGTTCTCTACACCGCCAAATTTCGCGAGTGCCTGCAAAATGCCATCGTTCAAAGATGCCCCCTCCACGTTACGGAAGAATCGCTTCTCGGATTCACCCACGAGGATTCCGGAAGAATCCTCTCAAAGAAGTGGGGATTGTCGAAGGAATTGCTGGAGGTTGCGGGGTCCCACCACCAGATTGATTCCCTCCCCAGCGCCGGTCCCATGGCATGTCTGGTGCATTTGGGCGATCTGCTTTGTCGAGTGCGGAACCTCGGATACGGATACGAGGAGGTCATGGCCGTGGCGCTGGCCCAAGACCCGGCCTGGAGGCATCTCGCGGTCGCTTATCCCGCCCTGGCGGACGTCGATCTCGTGCGCTTCACTCTGGATGTCGAAGGGTCAATGGACCAGATCGCCGCCCTGGTCGATTCGGTCTTTGGCCCTCCCCGCCGGGCCGTAGTCCACGCGACCAGTAACTATCCCGCGGTCACCAGCGCACATGAGTGAAGCGATACTGTCGTGGATGGCTCGAATTACGAAAGTGATATTTACAGGCGCTCTAAGGGGACATAGCATGACCACGTAGTTAGGCAGTTCTGGGGGAGGGCTGCCGAAAGCGTCCTGAGCTTGCTCGGGACGTTTTTTTGCACTCAAGAACCAGCTTTGTTTTCGACCAGAGTCCTAGAACCTGACGATCAGTTCAGTGTTTTTCCCACGTTCTGCCACCGTTGGCACTGCTCCAGGTCTCGTGACTGGCCGTCGCCAAAACGATCTCCGCGGGCTCTTTCAGGTCGATTCCGACCACATCCGAACTGAGGGTCTGGCCTCGCGAAATGACTGCGATGGCTGTCCAGGTTTGGCCCCCATCGCTTGACTGCTTGATTGCACCTGCGGTTCCCCCCACCCACACTTGCTGACCGCGGGTTGCATAGCACAGCCAAGTGCCTTCTCCGGTAAGAGTCGCCTGCCACGTCCGGCCGCCATCGGACGAGCGCTTAAGAACTCCGCTTTCTACCATCCATGCCATGCCTTGCTTCAAGGTAGGAGCCGAAGCAAGCAGTCCGCGAGCGGCCATTTGATTGGTGGCCGATGCCACCGGGGGGTGCGCGCCGGCGGGCGCGCCCTTGTCTTGGCTGGATTCGTCAAGGGCCGGCTTTGCCTTTTCAATCGAAGGCACCTGCGATGGTGATTGCGCCTTCGCCATTAAATCGAGGTCACCGGAAGCGACCCCGATCTCACCCGACGTTGCGGTCCCAGAAGCTTCCACCTCCTCGTTACCACTCGTCGACACATCGGGGGCGGCAACGCCTGGGTAAGGGGCCGGTTGGTTCCCGAATGGAGAGCCTGTGGTCCGGTTCCCGGCCAAAAACTTTCCCGGCTGCCGTCCTGCCACTGGCCCCGCTGCAGACGCGTTGTGGCCGGAAAGGGCACGACGCTTCGTTCCCACTTCCTTCGCATAGTTTTCAAGGCTTTGTGGTCGCGCGAGATCCGAAGTAATCTGTGCAGGGACTGACGATTGCGTTGACTGAGCTCCGAAATGGTTCGCGATCGTCTCCGGCGCTTTCAGTTTCCCTCGGTATTCGAGTCCTGCCTGTACCGAGAAGACTGCCACCGCCACGCCCGCCGTGAGAACTGCCCAACGAAGATTTGCCCAGACAAACCAGTTCCGGGGCGACGCTGGTGAAACCGGTTTCTGCGCTCGTTCAACTGCAATCGGATCCGATTCAACTTCAACTGACGGCGGGGTCACAGCCATGGCGGGCAACGCCAATTGCACTGCCTGGCGGCAATCCACGCACTGCGCCAAGTGCGAGAGCACACCTTCGCGCTCGATCTGAGAAAGACCCTGTTCGGCAAATGCTGCCAGCACATCCGCTTCAGGATGCGCTCGTTCCGCCGTTGGCTGCAGATCAGCGGCCCTCAGTCGGACCAGCACAATTTTTGGCACTTCACTCATGATTTGCCGCTCAAGGGTTTGCTCTGCCCGTCCAAGGCAGGCCCCTTACTACCAGGGAACGTCGTTGCGCCGTAATCTTGCGCCAGGCGTGACCGCAAATCCAGGCTCAGATCTCGCACGTCGGCTTCCAGCGCCTCCGCAGCCTGGGCGTGGCTCATTCCGCGGGCCCGAAGGCCGGCCAGAATGCGCTTGCGAATACTCGTAGAAAGTCGGTCGAGACGCCGGCTCACGCTCGATTCATGCAGTCCCAGCGTGCGCGCGATTTCGGCGAGGGTAAGTTCATCCAGGTAATAGGCGGCCAGAGTGAACCGGTCCTCCGCCGATAGTTCGCCGAGCGCTTCGTCGGTCGCCGCCTCGAGCCGCGGATCGGCACCGCCCGCAGGCTCCGGGACGCGAGCCACAAATTGCACGCCATCTTCGGTCTGTTCGTCGAGACTGACCGTGCGTTTCTGTTTGCGATAGCGATTGATGAATTCCTGCGCCATGACGGTGCGCAGCCAGCCTTCCAGCGAACCGCGTCCGGTGTAGAACTTGAGCTTGGAATTGCGGGAGCCGTCGCGGGTGCTCAGTCCAAATAATTCAGCGAAGAGCGAATCGGCGAGATCCGCCGCCTGGGCAGCTTCCCGCGTGATGTGCAGGGCCATGTGGTGCAACTTCTGGCGATAGCGGCTGATGAAGTCTTCCCACGCGCGCTCGTTGCCCGCGGCACAGCCACGCGCCAGCGCCAATTCGTCGAGGCGCAAGCCGGCGCAAAATTCGTTTTTCTCCTCGGGTCCAGCCTCCGGTACATACCTGCGATAAATTCCTTCGAGGATTTGCGCGAACTGCTCCTCGCTCACGCCATAGGCTTCGGCTCCGCTGCGCGTGTACCGCTCCCGCGCAGAACCACCGGTTTCGGATTGAGCGCGCGCCACCATCTTTCTTTAGAGTGCTGCAGATGATGCTAGCAATTTATTAGACGCAAGTCCGGGAAATTCGTACGTTCCCCTCCCAGCGAGCGAACCAAATACTCTCCTGGGAAACTCGCAAGAACGCACCCCGGCACGTTCCACCCTTAGCGTGCCGGGGATCGGCAGGCGGAGCACGCACGGAACGAACGTGTCTTCAATCGTTGGAGGTCGCTATGCGGCTGGTCGTGCTATTTGCAGCAGTTGCACTTTTGATCGCGGTCCAAGTTGCTGTTTCAAGCCCGGCTCAAGCGGGAGAACTAACACCCTCTTCCTCCTACACACTGCTGAGCCCTATTCGCAGCGGCAATCTCACGGTATTCCCCGTTGCCAGCAAGTCCTACGATACCGGAGTGTTTCTGACCCTCGACGAGGGGCTTCGTTCCGGAGACGTCGTCGTAACCGAAGCAGGACAGACGCGAGGCCTGATTCGCCGGCACTCGCAAAGTCCCAACATTGGCCATCCGGTGCGCGGCGATGAAGTCAACCGGCTTGTTCTTGTTAATAACTCCAAACGCCCCCTGTTACTGCTTGCAGGAGAGGTGGTAACCGGCGGGAAGCAGGATCGAGTAATCGGCAAAGACCGCATCGTACCTCCCGAGAGCGATCCCGTGGATCTCAGCGTTTTTTGCGTAGAACCCGGGCGCTGGGTCGTGGCGAATGGCAAGAATGATTTCAGCGCGGGCAGGCCCGGGGGCGTAGTCAATGGAATCGTCGCGTCCCCCACCGTGCGTGGCAGTGCCATGGCCGCCCGAAATCAGGAGCAGGTATGGAGCGATGTTGCAAGATCCAAACAAGCGATGGCGGCAACGCTAGCTCCGCCCGCCGCCGCGGAGGTGAACAGCTCCAGTTCTTACGCCCGAGTGATGGATAACAGGGAAGTGCAGGAGAAGATAGACTCTATCGCCAGACCAATCGAACGCGACTACGAAAGTGTGATTCACCAGCTTCGCGACAAGAACGCCGTCGGGGTGGTTGTCGCTGTTAACGGCGATTTCGTTTGGGCCGACATTTTCGCAAGCACACATCTCCTTCAAAAGTATTGGCCAAAGCTAATACGTTCTTACGCCACCGAAGCCATAGTAACGCGTGCGAAAAACGGTGAAGTCACACTCCGGGACGCTCAGAAGTTTCTTGACAATCTGGAAGCGCGCCACGAAACGGCCGACATCGAGCCCGGCGTCTACCGCCAGACCGAACTTACCGGTGACGGCTTCAAGGTTTTCGAACTTACGTCGCTGTTGCCAAAAACCGGCTTCACAGTCCACATCGCCAAAATGGCTGATTAGGCCCGATGGGGTTGAGGCTGGCGCCCCGAGGTGGAGGGAGCGATGCTGACATCTTGTCGGCTGCCTTGCCATTGGTGCATGGAGCACGTTCATCCATCGAGTTCGAACACGTCTGGGCACGAGCGAGCCAATGCTCAGCGCTCGCATCCAAATCACGGTTAGGGACTCTTCGCAGCCGAAGCGCGTTTCAATCCCTTTCGCACGACGTCATCCGCGTCGTAGGCGAGATTAAGGGCCGCCAGTTGCTCCGGGCGAAACCATCCAACCTCAACCGCATCGCTTCCAGCTTTCATCTCACCCGAGGTTGGACGGCACAAGAAATCGACGAGGACATAGTGATAGCGCACACGGCCGTCGCTGGCGTGAATGACACGTTCGTAGACTCCGAGTATATCGCCGGCCTCAACCGTCAACCCGGTTTCCTCGCGGGCCTCGCGGATTGCAGCATCACGCAGCGCCTCGCCGCATTCCAGCACTCCGCCGGGCAACGACCACTCGCCCAAAAGAGGCGGTTGTCCGCGCCGGATCAACAGCACGCGGTCGTCTTTAACGATTACCGCTCCCACACCCACCAAAGGGCACTCGGGAAATTCGCGCCTCATTGCCGCTGCTTTGCTCCAATTTGGTATTGTTCAATCTTTCCGTCAGGCATAATCCGTTCCCATACCTCGAGCGTTCTCTTTGGGAAATCCGCTTCAAACAACCTGAATGTCATTCCGCCCCGCTCTGACTTGGATATCGGTTTGAAGTCAGCTGGAACGCCCAGCGGGCGCAAACTTTCAGTGAAGTCCCTAAGGGCCTGTTCGGTGAAATAGCTGTTGCAGTTATCGGTGAACAGGCTGCGGTTGATTTGGCCTTTCTGGAGCGCGGCGAAAATCTCGCGTGCTTGGCGATCAGGCTGCTCCGCGCCGGCATCGGCAAGCAGGAGCTCCGCAATCTTCCGCGCCAGGCTCCCTGAAAGGCCGACCGAATCTTCGTTCGTCAATACCACCACTGCCAGCTTGTCATCCGGGAATACCATATTCTGCGCCGTAAATCCGGAGACTTCGCCGCCATGCTCGAGGGCCCTGTGGCCAAATTCAGAACGCACGCCAATGCCCAGTCCGTAACGCGTTCCCATGCCGTTCCTGAGCACAGTATCGCGCTCCATCGCAAGGTATGATGCAGGTTGAAGCACCGTCTGGTTGATCAGACTGA
>Ga0335080_10001668_pt1 | contig 21917 bp, 22 predicted proteins | sample Lox_Sample_34_FD_206720 | JGI IMG/M metagenome (GOLD analysis project Ga0335080, IMG submission 206720) | Soil microbial communities from Loxahatchee National Wildlife Refuge, Florida, United States - Lox_Sample_3.4 | ecosystem: Environmental > Terrestrial > Soil > Wetlands | place: USA...
CGCTCCGTTCCGCATCTCGCTGGCTTTGCCATCCGTGAGCAGCACTGTCACCGTACAGGGCCGCGAGGACGATCTTACCGGGATCGCTCAATCCGCCACCCAGGGAACCGTGGGCCAAACGGAGCTTGAGGACCGTCCCATCCTCCGTTCGGGAGAGGTCCTGGAAACGGTTCCCGGCGTCATCATCACGCAGCACGCCGGCGGCGGCAAAGCCAATCAATATTTTCTGCGCGGCTTCAATCTCGACCACGGCACGGACTTTGCCGTATTACTCGACGGCATGCCGCTCAACCTGCCCTCGCACGCGCACGGCGAAGGCTACGCGGACATGAACATCGTCATCCCGGAGCTGGTGCAGCGCGTGAACTACGAGAAAGGCCCCTATTACGCCGACGTCGGCGACTACGGCTCGGCCGGATCGGCCCACCTGGAATTTTACAAGACGCTGCCCGAAAACTTTTTCCAGGTGGAAGGCGGCATGTACGGCTATGAGCGGGCCGTCTTCGGCGTATCGGAGAAAGTCGGCTCGGGCAATCTGCTCTTCGGCGGAGAGTTCTATCACGACGACGGCCCCTGGACGCATTCGGATAATTATTCCAAGGTAAACGGCCTTCTGAGCTACAGCCAGGGCGACGCCGCCAATGGCTTCAGCATCACGGCCCACGCCTACCACGGCAACTGGTATTCGAGCGACCAGATCCCGATCACCGCGGTGCCCCTGGTCGGCTTCTTCGGCGCGCTGAACCCGACCGACGGCGGCAACTCGCAGCGTCATAGCCTGCAGGCGGAATGGCATCGTCAGAACGATCATTCCCGCACGCAAATCATGGCCTACGGATTTTATTACTACCTCAATCTGTTTTCCGACTTCACTTACTACCTGGACGACCCCGTGAAGGGTGATCAGTTCGAGCAGCAGGACAGCCGCTTTGTGCTTGGCGTCGACGTGCGCCATACGCGTTTCAACAATTGGTTCGGCCGCAAGGTGGAGAATACGTTCGGCCTGCAGGTCCGCAACGATTGGGTGCACAACGGGCTTTACCGCACGGAAAATCGCGTGCGCACCGACAAGAACGACAGCAACGCGTGCAATGACGAGCCCATCGACGCATGTAACAGTGACCCGAACCTGGCGGCAGTCTTGCCGGCGGACACGGATGTGAACAGATTTACGGAGACGATGTTCGGTTTTTATGTGGAAAACAAGATCCAGTGGGCGGAGCACTTCCGCACCGTCCTGGCCTTCCGTGGCGACGAAGTTTTTGATAACGTCACCAGCCTGACGCCCAGCTATACCGCCAGCGAATTGCCCGGCGCTCCGGTGGTCAACTTCGCGGCCGCAAATTCCGGCTCAGTCACCCAGTTCATGCCCGAACCCAAAGCGAGCCTGATTTTCGGCCCGTGGCGCAAGACGGAGTTCTATGTACAGGGCGGCTTCAGTTTCCACAGCAACGACGCGCGCGGCGCAACGCAAATGCAGGAACCCATTTCGCCGGACAATCCCTTTCCGACGGCCACGCCGAGAATTCGCGCTCTTATTCAAACCAAGGGGTCGGAAGTCGGCGTGCGCACGACGGCCGCCCCGCATCTGCAAAGCACGTTTTCACTCTGGTACCTTCACAGCCAATCCGAGCTGCTGCAGGACGGCGACACCGGCGGCACGGTCGCTTCGTTGTCGCCGAGCAATCGCTATGGCATCGAATGGGCGAATTACTACACGACCCTGGAGCATTGGGCCTTTGATTTTGACCTTGCAGATTCCAGAGCTTTCTTCACTCAAATCGATCCGGATGACGCTGCGCCGAACAGCCCGGGCGGCAAACGCGTACCCGAAGCGGTTGGGCTCGTGGCCTCCGCCGGCCTCACGATGCATGACTATAAGCGTTTTTCAGCGAGTTTGCGCCTGCGCGCCTTTGGCCCGCGTGACCTGACGTCGGACGGAATTTATCGTTCCGCTTCGACGGTCCTGCTCAATGCGGAGGTCCGTTATCGAATTTCCAGGAGATGGAGCTTTGTCGTCGAAGCTTTGAATTTGCTGAACCGCAAGGATCACGACATCGACTATGCCTACACATCCCGGATAACGCCCACCGCCGATGCGGCGTTCACCGACGTCTTCCACCCCGTGGAACCGCTTCAGGTGCGGTTCGGGCTGCGCATGGGCTTTTGATATGGGGAGGCTCTGCTATTTCCACGCCTTCTCGGGGATGAGCGGCGACATGACCGTGGGCGCTTTGGTCGACGCCGGCGCGGACCAGGCCGCGATCGTGCAGGCGCTCGAAAGCCTCGGGACGGGAGCATCGTTCGAATTCGTAAAGGTCAAGCGCCGCGGCATCGGCGCTACCAAGTTCCGCGTCACCGTCGCCGAAACCAAGCGGCATCGCCATCTTCCCGCCATCGTGAAGATGATCGAGGCCTCCAGCGCGCCGGCACGCGCGAGGGTGCGCGCGGTCGCGGCCTTCGAGCATCTCGGCCGGGCGGAAGCGGCCGTCCACCAGATCCCGATCGAGAAGGTTCATTTCCACGAAGTGGGAGCGGCCGACTCCATCGCCGATATCGTCGGCGCCTGCGTCGCGCTTGAATTGCTGGACGTTGACGAGATCGCCTGTTCTCCCTTCAATGTCGGCGCGGGCACGGTCGAGACCGAGCACGGGACGTTGCCGGTTCCGACGCCGGCGACCGCGCGCCTACTGCAGGACAAGCCCATTTACACGAGCGGCCCGCGCGTCGAATTGACCACGCCGACGGGCGCAGCCTTGGCCTGCCTTGCTTCGAGCTTCGGATCCTTGCCCCCGATGACCGTGCGGGCCAGCGGCTACGGCGCCGGGGACCGTGACTTTACCGAACAGGCCAACGTACTTCATGTGCTGATCGGTGACGTTCTTCTGGGAAAAGACACAAAAGAGGCTCCGAAGGAATGATGAGCGGGATGGGACGAGCGACATTGACCGCGCTGCGGGTTGGCCCAGGAGTGAGGCGTGCTTTGACTCGATGGGAGCGTTCCCGATTGGGTGGCCAGCGATGAGGGGCGTCTCGATCACCCGGAGTTCGGGTTTCTTCCTACTGTTGGTGCCGCTCGGGTTCCCACTGATTTCGCAGGCGCCCGGGCCTCAGCCGTTTGCTCGTCCCTTGGAGTGTCCCGAAGGGGATTGTCCCTTGCTGCAGGGCGCGCCTCGGACGAACGGCATGCGCAGCGGCTTCGTACGGTTGAAGCCGGGCGCCACGGTTGGATGGCATACAACCGGGCACAATGAGGAGGCTCTCATCATTATTCACGGGCAAGGCGAGGCTCTGATCGATGGCCACGAGAAGCAATCTTTCACTGCACCGGCATTCGCCTATATCCCAGCCAACACAAGACACAATGTTTCCAACACAAGCAAGAATATGCTGGAGTACGTCTACGTTGTAGCCCCGGCAGCGGGTCGTTAGCCAGCCCAAGGCGCCCTCTGCTACGGCACAACCCGCCTCGTCTGCGGGCCGTCTCTTGTCGTGAGGAGACCTATCGCGCAAAGATCACAAAGAACTGGCGCGGCAAAAAATCGTATGAGGCGACAAGATGGTAGCCGCCCTTCTTCATCTCAGCGTCCACCTGACCGGGTGATAGCCGGAATTCCTTCGGAGGACCTTCGGGGGAATCGGCTCGGAAGTCCACGATAGCGATGCGTCCGCCAGGGCGAAGCGACGTGGCCAGATGTTTGACGTACTCGGTGCGGCTCCCAACGTGATGCCAGGTATCGACGATGAGGACGAGGTCCACCGGCTCTGTCAGATTCGGGGAATCGGCCGAAGCTTTCACCGAAATGATGTTGGGCAGATGTTCCTTTTCGGCGCGCTCTTTGAGGTAACTCACCATGGCGTCCTCAATATCCGATCCGTACACCGTAGGGTGCGCTGCGGAGCGGGCGAGCCGAACGGAGAAATAGCCGGTTCCGGAGCCGATGTCGGCGACCTTCGCGCCCGGCTTCAGAGCGAGAGCGGCGATGACGCGATCGGGCATCTGCCAAGCGTCGCGGGCGGGATCGTCGAACTGCTTCGCCAACTCAGCGGGGTTGTCGAAGCGATGCTCCATGTGATCGGGGTGCTGCGCAGGTTGTTGGGCGCGTGCTCCCGTGAGAAGCAGCGCGGTCAGGAGAGTTGTATAGCGGAACATAGGCGGCCTTATGGGATTGAATCTCAATCCGAAACGGAGCGCAAGCGGCAGGAGAGCGCGTAAACGACGGCGCCGGCCGCTATGGTAACGGTGGTCCACAGCGTGATCACGGGCCGAAGCTGCGCGCCCCAGAAGACGATCCACAGCTCGGGCAGAAGGAAGAGCGCCGGGATGAGAGGCCAGGCGAAGCTGACAGCCGGCAGGCGTCTCCAGCCGGCGCGGCGGCGCAATACGAATAGGGATCCCACGCCGAGCGCGGTGAAGACGCTGAGGGTGAAGCCGATGTATTGGAGCAAATCGGGCAGCGGGGTGACGATCATGAGGAGTGTACAAGCGCCCTGGGCGAGGATCGCAATCCAGGGCGTTCCGAAGCGGCTGTGGATTCGCGCGGCGGGCGCGAAGAAGGCTCCATCGGCGGCCATGGCGAAATAGACCCGCGGGCCGGTGATGGTCTGGGCGTTGACTGAGGCAACCAACGACAGAGCCATTAGTGCGGCGAAAGCGTGCCCCACTCCGGAGCCAAATAGGTGAGAAGCAGTAATCGCGCCCACTGCAACCTGGCCTTTGAGTGCAGTGAGCGGCGCGCCATAAATGAAGACGATGTTGAGCAGCAGATAGAAAGCGGTGACCAGGGCAGTCCCGCCGAAGAGCGCGCGCGGAAGCGTTTTTTCCGGGTTGCGAATTTCGCCGGCGACATAGGTGGCGGCGTTCCACCCGCTGTAAGAAAGGTAGATGTAGAAAAGGCTGATCGCAAACTGTCGGGGGATCGGAGTGCTGGAAGTGCGGGCCGTGCCAAGAGCGAAGTGACGCCAATCCCCATTGCCGATGGTAAATGCCAGGACGACGAAGAGAACCAGGATGACCAGCTTGATGGCCGTAAGGGTGTTCTGCGCCGAGGCCGATAGCCGCACTCCGGAGAGACACAGAACGGTCAGAATCACGACCAAGAGCGCGGCGACCAGTTGCACTGGGCCGATGCGAATGGCGCCGGAACCGATATCGAGCCATGTGGTTCCCTGAATGCCAGCAAGCGCCGGAGCAGCTTGGCCGACGTACTCCGCAAATGCGAGCGCGGCGACGGCGATAGGCGCGGAGAACCCCGCAAAGAACGACACCCACCCGGAGAGGAAGGCCCAAACCGAGCCCCAGGCTTCACGCAAGTAGATGTATTCGCCGCCCGATTCCGCCAGGTTGACGCCGAGTTCGGCATAGCAAAGCGAGCCGAGCAACGCCGATGCGGCGCCGGCCGCCCAGATCGCGAGGATGAGGCCCGCGCTGCCAAGATCGCCAGCCAGGAAACCTGTAGTAGTGAAGATCCCGGTGCCGATCATGCTGGAGATCACGATCGCGGTGGAACTTGACAAGCCAAATTTACGGGCCAGGCGGTTTTCACTATCGACCATGGGCTATCGCGACAGGATACTTTATTGCGGGAAGCGGAAGGTGCGGCAATTTGCCGCGTTGCCAAATCGGGTTGCTGAGCAGCACGATGATGGGACAGGTGGAACTCCGCCTTCCGGGGGTAAAGATGAGAGCTGAAACCGCAGCGCGCATCGCCGCAGTCGCGCTGACTGGGATCTTGTGGGCAGTGTATCCGTGCGCTGGTCAGGCCCCGACCCGCGCGGAAGTTGAGCGGCGCGTTGCATCGCTTCCCGAAGACCAGAGAGCTTTCGAACGATTCCGGTTTTGGACATCCAGATTAGCTCCGAGCGAACTGAAGCCGGCGGGAATGACTCCGGAGGCGGCGCAGGCCACGCTGCTGGCGAAGTATGCGGCCTGGCTGGCGGAAGGCGGCTCCAGCGCGACTGACGTGTCCAAGCAGGTGGAGTTGCTAAAGATGCGCGGCCCAGCCGAAGACGCCGAGTTCTGGAATAAATACTTAGTGAGCGAACGAAGGGATTGGGTTAACGCGCAGCCCAACGCGTTTTTGGTGGAGATGGTGAAGGGGAGAAAACCCGGAAGGGCGCTCGACGTTTCAATGGGACAGGGGCGGAATACGATCTGGCTGGCGCAACAGGGGTGGGATACTACCGGTTTCGACCCCGCCGACCAAGCGGTCGCCGAGGCGCGAGCGACTGCGTTGCGGCTTGGACTGACCATTCATACCGAGATTACGACCGACGATCACTTCGACTTTGGCGATAACCGTTGGGACCTGGTCGTGCTGTCATACGCGGGCTGCAGCCAACTGGCGCGACAGGTCCAAGAGGCGTTGAAGCCGGGAGGCTTGCTGGTTGAGGAAGCGTTCCACACCGACGCGCTGAAGACGATGAAGATCGGAGGATCGTTGTGCGGCCCGGGCGAGTTGCCACACGCATTTCAGGAGCTCAGAGTCTTGCATTACGAGGAACCAATCGCGAAGCCAGACTTTGCGCCTCGACCAGCGAGGGTGGTGCGGTTCGCGGCGGAAAAACCAATCGAGTAATGCGGATTCAGTTCGCCAGCAATCTGTTTCCATCGGCCGCTCTTGCGCCAGCGCCAAAACGTGATGTAGACGGCGTGCCACGGTGGGAACCCCGGCGGCAGCATGCGCCATTGACCGCCAGTCTCCTGCACATAACGTATGGCGTTGCAGATAGCGCGAAGCGAATACTTGCGCGGACGGCCTTTTTGCCTCGGCTCCAGCAGAGGCTCTAAGCTCTGCCATTGTTCGTCGCGTAAGTCGGTTAGATAAGGCATGAGTCGATTTCCTGCTGCCCCGGTTTTCATCGGCTGGCGTTATTGCCCGGCTTCATCGTGTGATGCGCCGTCGCGAAATCGATCAAAGTAGGATAGAACTGCACGAAGGTATGTTCGACGGCGCCGTTCGCGCTGTGGCACGCATAGCAACCGGCCGTCTTGGCGAGCGGTGTAGCCGGCTTGTGCGCGGCGTCGAACTGAAAGTAGGCCCAGCCATCGGTGTCCGTGAAGCGCTGGTCCTTCACCTCGACCTCGATGGCTTCAATGTCCTTCTGGAATTGTCCGCCGCGGTTGATCGAGCCTTCGGAGACCGCGTCGCGGACTTCGAGCACGAAGACGGCGCTATCGGGCCAATGGCCGCTCTTGAGGAACTCGCGGTAGGCCGAGGGCTCAACGAAGACGTTGTCGAACAGAGGCGGCCCGTTGGGGTTGGCGGCGGGACCGTAGGTCATGCCGCGGCCGGAGGAAAGGTAGATCCACTCGCGATAGTTGGAGGGGAATTCGAGGCGGTTGTCAGCCGTGAATCGAGCCAACGATCGCGCCGTTTGGGAGCCGTCTTGCATGAAGGCGTAGGAAAGGCCGGCAGCGGACAAAATTACGAGTGACGCCGCGGCGGCGGGAAGAGGTTTGAGTATGTTCCTTAGGGCGGTCATAGAGGTTTTCTATTTGGCTGGTCTTTCCGCCAGCAAACGGACTACGGGCATTACTTTTCGATCGAAAAAATCCCCCTTCTGCGCCCGATCCTCATAGCGCAGCACGTGGAGGCTGACGAACGTGTTCAGCAACCCGTTCCTCGGATACCAGGCTTCGGGCGATTCAACCACAACTACGCCGCCGGGACGCAGGGCATCCATGGTGCGCGCCGGTTCGTTTACCGGCATCCAACTGAATAGGATGAGATCCCACTGGGCGCGGCCGAAATCGAAATCTTTGTCGAGCGAGACCCGCGTGTGTATTCTCAGGCCCTGTTGTTTGGCGCGCGATTCGGCCAACGCGACGGCTTTGCCGGCGGGGTCGAATCCGGTGACGTCCCAGCCCTGGCGCGCCAGGTAGAGCGTGTTGCGCCCTTCGCCCATGCCGACGTCGAGCGCGCGGCCAGGCTTGCGACCCTCGAGTACGGAGACGAGCCAGGCGTTGGGCTCGGTGTTGAACCTCGGAGCATCGACGGTGAAGACTCGATCCCAATAATCGCTTTCAAGGTCGGGCCGTCGGTAGCGGATCAAGTCTACCCGCCGGGCAATTTCAGCGGCATTGACGCCTTCCACGCGGAGACGCGCCTCGTACCGCTCAACAACGGCTTGCATGGGGCTGCGCTGTCCATCGGGAAGCGCGAACCACCAGTTTCGGAACTCTGGGTAGAAATCGAAGGCGGGAACTTGCGCGAGGGCGCTTCCGCCCATCAGCAGGGCGGTGAGAAAAATCGACCGAGCCGAGAGAGAAATGCGCATCGAGGCTCATCTTAACCTTGCCGGCGGTGCGCGAACGTGCGGCAAATGGTCGCAGTGATGCAGGAGTGCTGCGCGGGTATACTGATTTCCATTGCCGCTCCAGAACGGTGGCGGTTTCGAGAAAGGATCGCAAGCATGAACCTCGTTTCCCTACGCGCCTTAAGGACCAGAAGCATCGCCTCCGCAGTCTTCATCACAGCTCTGACGCTGACAGCGCCGATGAGTTTTGCGCACACGGAGCTGGTGAGCGCGACGCCGACGGCAAATTCGACGGTAACGGCTCCGAAGGATGTGACCATCAAGTTCAGTGGGGCGCTCGAGCCTAAGTTCAGCAAGATTACGGTTGTGGACGCATCGGGCAAACCGGCCAACAAAGAGGAGTCTGCTGTGGGGGCGGACACAAAAACGATGACGGTTGCGCTGCCGGTATTGCCGCCGGGCTTGTACACGGTGCAGTGGGTGGCGGTTTCGACCGATTCGCATCGGTCTCAAGGCACTTATAAATTTACGGTCAAGTAGTGCCGGAACTGGTTGACTGGCTGCGCGTTCTAACCACGATCCTGGCGGATGGGAGCTTCGCGCTGGCGGTTGGGGTTCTCCTCGCTGGTGCGTGGGGTGCGAACGGGCTGCGGCGGTTTTCGACGGTGGCGCTGGCGTTTCTTGCCGGCTGCTACTTGGTGCGTCCGTGGTTCCTGGCTGAAAGCATGAGCGGGTCAACGGGGCTCCGGGAGACGCTCGGGTTAGTCCCGGACGTCCTCTCGTCGACCCGGCAGGGCGCGCTTTGGTATGCGGGCGGGGTGGTGATCGTGATCCTGTTGGTCGCCCACGTCGCGTGGCCAAGCCGGCCAGCGATTCAACTGGTGGCGCTGAGTGCGCTGGCGGCGACGAAAGCGGCATCGACGCACGCGTCCGAAGCAGGAGATTGGAGTGTCGCGGAATTAGCGGAGTTTCTGCATCTGGCGGCCACGGCAGTTTGGGCGGGCGCGATTCTAGTCTCCGCCTGGTTCGTCGTGCCGCTCCTAACTCGGTGCGAGGGACCGGACGCGCTTTGGAAATATGGGCGGCGGCTCTCGCGAACGGTCACTTACGCGCTTTTGGCGCTGGCGGCGAGCGGGCTATACGTATCGTGGTCCGATATGCACAGCGAGATTGGCCGGCTCTGGACGACGGGCTGGGGGAAGATTTTGCTGGTCAAACTGTTCTTGGTTGGCATCGCCGCGTTGCTAGGGAGCATGGTGCGTTTCCGATGCCTGCGCCGGCCGGCGAATTCGGATCGGGCGAGGTTGATGGAGCAGTTGCTATGCGCGGAAGCGACGGCGCTGGCGCTAGTGCTATGTCTCTCGGGCGCCCTGGCGAATGCGAACCCCGGCTTGTGAGAGCTCAGGCGCGAGTGAAGCCGGCGCGCTACTCGTCTTCATCGAAGTCCGGTAATTGCGCCAGGTCCGGCACGCCCACGGGCGCTGGGACCGGCCCTGCCTGCCATCGAGCTGTCAGCCAAAGGCAAAGCACTGTGCCCATAATCAGAGCGGTCCACGGAATCAACGGCATCCACCACGACGGGCGCGTGCGAGGATCGACCAACACCTTTGCACCGTACCGCTCGACGTAGGCACTCAGAATCGCCTCATCGCTCTTTCCTTCGGCCACCCAGCGCGCGATTTCCAGGCGCATTTTTACCGCGATCTCGCTTTGATGTCTCGACACCGGTTGGGTATAGCAGCACGGCGCCAGAACCGCATCCTGTAGCCGCGCGATTCGTGCCTTTTCATCTTCCACCGTCTGGGCGGCCGCGGAAGGTGCAGACATTGCGCCGAATGTTGCCAAAGCGGCAGCCAGCGCCGCAAACCGGAGCAGATGGGAACGCATACTTTCATTGGAGCGAGAGTGGAAACGCTTGTCGATGCGACAAATTGACGCAGGCGCCTTTGCGGTACGGGGTCCGAAAGTGCTTCGGAAGGTGGGGTTCTGGTGGTTCAATTAAGGTGATATGAAACAACTCGTTGGCCTGCTTCTGGTGACGGCCGCGATTGGACTCTGTGGATGCGGCAGCGCCAAGGAAGCTCCGATGAAACAGTACCAGCTGCGGGGTCGGGTGTTGAGCGTGAGCATTCCGGACCATACCGCCAAGATCAAGGGTGAGAAGATCGAGGGCTGGATGGAAGCCATGACGATGGACTATCCGGTCAAGGACGCCACCGAGTTGCGCTCACTCAAGCCAGATGAGAGTATTACGGCGACAGTGTACGTGCAGGATTTGAGTTATTGGATTGGCGGGATCCACGAATTGCCGCCAGCAGGCAAGTGATGCGATGCAGCCTCCCGATCTAACCACGCGCAATCCGGCTCCCGACTTGGCATTGCCTTGGGTAGTGCGCTTGCGCTATGGCATCGCCCTAGGCGGTGCTGTGGTGCTGGCGCTGGCATCAGTGCGATTCGGCTTGAGCGCCGCGCTTGCCTGTTCGTTTGTGCCGCTGGCGGCAGTGCTCGTCAGCAACCTGCTGTTGGCGCGACTGCGCGCGCAGGTGGAGCGTGCACCCGAATCCGCTGTCGCCGCGGTATTCGCGATGGATACATTGTGTCTCACAGTCATGCTTGGACTGACGGGCGGCTCCGCGAACCCCTTCAGCCTGCTGTATCTTGTGCAGATCACGCTTTCCGCGGTCGTCCTCGAGAAAACCTGGACTTGGGCCTTGGGCGCACTTTCGATGGTCTGTTTCGGCGCGCTCTTCTTCTGGAGAGTTCCCTTCACGCCGTTTGAGGGGCATCACATCGATAGCGCCTCGCCGCACTTGGTTGGTATGTGGGTGGCCTTCGTGATCGCGGCAGCGTTGATCGCGTTCTTTACCGGCAAGATATCGGAGGCGCTGCGGCGACGTGAGCGGGAGGTGCTCTCGCTGCAGGACCGCATCGCCAAAAACGAGCGACTGGCATCCCTGGCGACGCTGGCGGCCGGAGCGGCGCACGAATTGGGCACACCGCTCGGGACGATTGCAGTTGTGGCGCGTGAGTTGGAACTATATGCAGCGCGCATGGGCAACGGGCAGGCCGTAGAAGAAGACGCGCGCCTGATTCGGTCGGAGATCGAGCGGTCACGGCTAATCCTGCAGCAGATGAGCGCCGATGGAGGCGAACCGATGGGCGAGGCCGTGCGGCGGATCGCGGCCCGGGACTTGGCGCTTCAAGCAGTGGCGCAACTCGCCGAGGTACAACGGTCGAATGTCGATGTGGTAGTGGCCGTCGGCGACGCAGTGGTAACGGTTCCAGCGCTGGCAGTGGCGCGGTCGATTGGAGCGCTGTTGCGAAATGGGCTGGATGCTTCGGCGCCCGGAGACAGGGTGACGTTGCAGGTGAGGACCAGCGGTAGCGCAACGGAGTTTGCAGTGATCGACCGCGGCCACGGGATGGCCTCGGACGTTCTGCAGCGAGTGTCCGAACCATTCTTTACCACGAAGGAGCCCGGTAAAGGGATGGGGCTGGGCGCGTTTCTGGTGCGGACCATGGCAGAGCGATTAGGTGGCGAATTGGTGTACGAATCGGCGCCAGGCACGGGTACAACCGCGAAGCTGACGCTACCCCTTACTCCCGTCGCCGTGGAGGAGCATGCCACTCGCTGAGGACGCGCCGCTGGCGCTAGTAGTGGATGACGATGAAGTCTTCCGCACCCGCCTCTGTCGGGCGCTGGCAAATCGCAACTGGGAAGCGGTTTCGGCGGCCGATGGCGATGCGGCGGCGGCGACGGCGCGAGAGTGCAGCCCGGATCTCGTGCTGCTCGATCTGCGCATGCCTGGACGAAATGGTATCCAAGTCATCGAAGAATTGCGGGCGATCGATCCTTCGATGACGGTCATCGTACTCACCGGATACGGCAGCATTCCCACGGCGATTTCTGCGATGAAGAAAGGCGCGGACCACTACCTCAGCAAACCAGTGGATGTGGACCAGATCCTAGCGGTGTATGAGAGTCTACGAACGGGACGGCCGGATTCTGCGGCTCCGGAGACTGTGCCGACACTCGCCCGCGTGGAGTGGGAACACATGCAGCGGGTAATTGCGGATTGCGACGGAAATATATCGCAGGCCGCAAGGCTATTGGGGATTCACCGGCGGTCACTGCAAAGAAAATTGTCGAAATATCCGCCGCAGCGGTAACGCCTTCCTGCGACAATTTGCCGCAGTCGCTTACAGTGCACGCGCGGCGATAATGGCGATACCAAGAATGCAGCAGTCTATCCTCTTTGTGCTTGTTACAGTTCTCCTTCCTGCTGGTCTGGCGGCGGCCGATCAGAAGGTGACCATTCGGTTTCAGGCGATGGTGGGGGAGAGCAAACTGGCCTGCGGCCAATTCTATGAGGGCGTGGGAACGACAGGATCGAAGATCACGCCGCACGACTTCCGATTCTATGTGCATAATATCAGGCTGATCGACGCCAACGGCAAATCCGTGCCCGTGGAATTGGAGCAGGACAGCAAGTGGCAGCTGGATGACTTGGCGCTGCTCGATTTCGAGGACGGAACAGCGGGCTGTATCAACGGAACGCCGGATATGAACGACCGCGTGGTGGGAACGGTTCCCGCGGGCAGGTACAAAGGCCTGCAGTTCACCATGGGTGTGCCGTTCGAAAAAAATCATACGGACCTGACGACCCAGCCCCCGCCGCTGAACCTTACGGCCTTGGCCTGGGTGTGGAACGCCGGACGGAAATTTGCGCGACTGGATTTCGCCAGCACCGGGTTGCCGCGGGGATTCTCGGTTCACCTGGGCAGCACGGGCTGCACCCCAAGCGATACCAAGATCACGGTTCCCACGCACTGCACGGAACCGAATCGGCCGGAAGTAGAATTGCGCCAATTCGATGTAACGAGCGACCTGGTGGCCGCCGACTTAGGAGCGCTGCTTAAGGACACCAACGTGGACGTGAACCAGCCCCAGACCGCTGCCGGATGTATGTCCAGCCCACAGGATTCTGATTGCGCGGGGATCTTCGCCAACCTGGGGCTACCGCTTGCCGGCAATCCGGCGCGGCCGCAGACGTTCTTCCGGAGAGTTGCGCAGCCGGCGACCCAGGCGTCCGGGAATCGGTAGAGCCATGCGTCGACTGGCTGTTCTGATAGCGCTTTTGGCGCCAATCGGGTGGTCGCACGACGCGCATGGACACACCACCGCTCCGCCGGAAGCCCGCGAACTCAAGAGTCCGTTGGCAGCTTCCGCTGAAAATGTAGCGGCCGGAAAAGTTCAATACGAACGCCTCTGCCTCAGTTGTCACGGCGCGGATGGGAAGGCTCGGACCGCGATTGCCGCGAAACTCCGGGTGAGGCCGTCAAACCTGGTGGAGTACATCATGGAGGCGATGTATGACGGCGAGATCTATTGGGTGGAGACGAACGGGGCATTTCCCATCATGCCCTCATTCGCTAAACAGCTCACGCCGACCGAGCGCTGGCAAATCGTGCAGTATGTGCGCGAACTTCGAAAAAGGCAACGGGCGATCGAGAAGGCCAAGTTAGGCCCGTACGATTGGAGTTTGCCGCCGGCTTTTCCTTTCCCGAACGTGCCGGCCGACAACCCCATGACCAAAGAGAAGGTCGAGCTCGGACGGTATCTATTTTATGACACGCGGCTCTCTCTCAATCAAACCCAGTCCTGCGCGACCTGCCACCAGCAGAAGCTAGCGTTTACCGATGGACGCGCACGCGGAAAGGGATCTACCGGGCAACTCCATCCACGCGGCCCGATGAGCCTCGTCAATGTGGCGTACAGCCCGGCGTTGACCTGGGCGAACCCGAACCTGCGAAAGCTTGAGGATCAGGCCCTTGTTCCGCTCTTTGGCGAAGACCCGGTGGAATTGGGGATGACCGGCAAAGAGGAACTCTTGGCGCAGCGTCTCAAAGTTGAGCCGCTCTATGAACGCCTTTTCCCGGCGGCCTTTCCGGGTGAGGCCGATCCGTTCACCCTTGGCAATACCGTGAAGGCGATCGCGAGCTTCGAGCGGACGATCCTCTCCGGCAATTCACCGTATGATCGATATCGAGTTGGCGACGACCCAAACGCCATCAGCCCATCGGCCAAACGCGGCGAAGCGCTGTTCTTCAGCGAACGGCTGGAATGCTTTCACTGCCATGGAGGGTTCAATTTCACCGGCACTATCGACTATCTCGACAAGGGATTCGCCGAAGTCGAATTTCACAACACCGGTCTGTACAACACGAAAGGCAGATTCTCCTATCCGGAGCCGAATCTGGGTTTGTTCCTCTTCACGCATCAGGCGGAGGACATCGGCAAATTTAAGGCCCCGACCCTGCGCAATATCGCCATCACCGCGCCTTACATGCACGACGGCACGATCAAGACTCTAAGCGCGGCAATCGATCACTACAAAGTTGGAGGGCGCACGGTTAAAACCGGTCCGGATGCTGGCATCGGGGCGGACAATCCCAACAAAAGCGAATTCATCAAGCGCTTCGCCCTCAGCCCCCAAGAGCGGAAAGACTTACTGGAATTCCTGCGATCACTCACCGACAACACGGTATTGAACGACCCAGCCTTTTCCGATCCTTTCGCTCGTGCATCGAAGCGATCGAGCGCATCGGCGCCGGGACTGATCCGCGCCATAAAGGAGCAGGCAAGATGAATCGCGTTCAAAAGTGGCTCCTTATCGGCGGAATGGCGCTCTTCACCTGCGCGGCGGCGCGCGCGCAGGGGCGACCGGAGGATGACTACCGCAAGGCGTTGGAGGCATCGAGCGGAAACGCTGGAGCGCGCGACTATGCCGCAGCCGCGCGATATTACCGCAAGGCGGCTGAGGCCGGCTATCTCCCCGCGGAATATGGGCTCGCTTACCTTTACGAAAACGGCCTAGGCGTCAAGCAGGATTTTGCGCAGGCAGCCGCCTGGTACCGCAAGGCGGCGGACCGCGGCGACGCCGCCTCGCAAACCAACCTCGGCGTGCTCTACACCACGGGACAGGGAGTGCCTCGCGATGACGCCGAAGCGGTCCGGCTCTACGGTCTGGCAGCCACGCAGGACGATGTGGAGGGCTCGACGAACCTCGCTTCGATGCTGTTGCAAGGGCGGGGCGTCGAGCGCGACGTCGAACAAGCATTTAAATTATTCACGAAAGCCGCGGAGCGCGGCTATGCGGCTGCGCAGAACAACCTGGCCTTGATGTATGCAAGCGGTCAGGTCGGGAAGCGCGATTACGTGAAGGCGTGGGCGTGGTTCGATCTGGCAGCGGCGGAAATCCAGAAGTCCGCCGACTTGCGCGACGCCTTCGCCAAAAAGATGACAGCTGCCGAACTAGCCGACGCGCGGCGGTTGGCGGCGCAAAATCGAAAAGAAATAGCAGGAAGGGATGGAAAGACACCGTGACACGAAGAACCCTGATTCAAATGACTGCGCTTGGCGCAGCCGGTATCGCTTTGGATGCGGCCGAGCCCCCTTTTACGCTTCCCAAGCTGCCATATGCTTACGACGCCTTAGAACCCTACATCGATGCCCAGACGATGCAGATCCATCACGACAAGCACCATCAGGCCTATGTGGATAATCTGAACAAGGCAGTGGCAAGCGACCCCGCACTTGCGAAGCTTACAGTCGACGAGCTGTTACTGCGTTTGGACACGCTGCCAACTGCGGTTCGCACAGCGGTGAGAAATCAAGGCGGCGGCCACGCCAACCACTCGCTGTTCTGGCAAACCTTGTGCCCGGCGTCGAAAAGCGGCAAACCGAGCGGCGAACTGGCCTCGGCGATTGCGAAGACATTCGGCGCGCATGACAAATTTGAGGACCAACTGCGGGCCGCGGCCACTGGCGTGTTTGGAAGCGGCTGGGCATGGATCTCGCTCGACGGCGGCAAGCTGATTCTCGACACCGCACCCAACCAGGACAGCCCATTGCTGACGAAGCGCAAGCCTTTGCTCGGAGTCGACGTCTGGGAGCACGCTTACTACCTGAAATATCAAAACCGCCGCGCCGACTACTTGGCCGCGATTCTTCACGTTATCAATTGGGACTTCATTTCCGAACGTTACAAACGATTGGCGGGTTGAGGCCAACTTCCAGGAGATATAAGTGCGGAATTACTTCTGTGGCGCAATTCCGGGCGAAGTGCAGCTATAACTCGAGGCCAACTTGGCATCTGTAGGATTATTGGCGCGCCCAATGTAGCGGGGATACTCTGGATACTGGCACAACGGCTGAGTCAGCGTTACCGCGCCCTTAGCATCCACCTTTTGTGCAGTTAACGCGCCAGGAGCGATGGCCTTAGTTATCCATTCGTCCAGCGCCGTCAGAAGGTCTGTCTTGTCGGCCCCTACTCCACCTTCGCAGTGATCGACCCCTGGCGCCACGTAGAACCGAGTTGATGCCGCAGCGTTGTCTGCACCGACAGCTTTTTCCATATTCGTCATGTACTCGATGGTCGAGTTGACGCTCAGGGCTGCATCCGATCCCCCGTGCCAGACGATCAACTTGCCGCCGGCCTTGATGAAGGGGCGGATGTCGGTTTGCGTTGCATCATTGAGCGCAGCCACTATATAGAGGGCGCTCTGGTTCTGGTCCCAAGGTGAGTACTGAAGCGAATCGGCCTTGGGATCGCGCGCCAGGTAGTACTTGACGGTTGTGTCTTGAAACAAGTATTGACCCGCCTTCCTGACATCTCCATCACCGGAAGCCCAGATTCCAAAGCCCATCGGATCATCCTCGTTACCTGTAAGGTTGTACCCTTTACTGCGATATGTGCTGCTGCCTGCGAAGGTCGCATCAGTCGTCCATGTTCGTATCACCGCGAGTTGCGCATCGGAGAGGCAGGTAGCACCGGTATCTCCTCCGCCGGGACAACGCAGAGATCCTAAGCGCAAGATATCAGGAGTGCAAGCAGCGGGATTGGCCACAATGCCATCTACAATGCCATCTAGTCCATCGCAGACGTCGCGCACGTGCTTCGCCAGCAGCGCGGTTTTGGCAGAACTGAAGGAGCCTCCCGGAGCAGCCAAGGCCTTAGCAGTCCGGTTGAACGCGCCCATAAACCCCACCCAGTTGTAACCGGGCGCGCGCGCGATGACGCCATCGAAAAGGTTCGGGTTTCGCTGCACCACCATCAAAGCCTCACGCCCCCCGTTGGAGCAGCCTTCGAAATAGGACTTGGTTGGAGGTGTTCCATAAACCGCAGCCACAACTTTGAGTGCGGTGGACATGACCGTGGGTACGGAGAGGCTGCCGAAGAGCTGGGCGGCAAAAGTGTCGCGAAGCACAAAATCGGCTGACATTCCGTCGCCTTGATGCCCGGAGTCGCTGACGACTGCAGCGTAACCCTGAATGAGCGCGGGCACGTTTAAAGGCGGAATCAATCCGTCGTATCCCCCGCCTCCTCCATAATAGAGCTTGCCGTTCCAGGCTTCCGGCAGGCGGATTTCAAAGTTCAGCGAAGGCGCGAGCGTTCCGTTGACCTTGCAGTAAGTCGGCGCCGCCTCACCTGCTTTGACCAGAACGGTCGTGAGCGTCGCGCCCCCGATGGTCTTTCCTGACAGGGTCGTGCAGGCCATCGCAGCGGTGACCGTCGTCGTCTTCGCATCAACTGGCGCTGTCGCCTGTGCCCATATCGGCGCCGGAGCGCTCAATGCCGCTAGCACCACCGCGGGTACCAGCCGCGGACGAGTTTTCTGAGCCTTCATCGACCGGTCCTCCTCATTAAGTCGCCTGCGAAAGCAATTCAGCTCACATTGACGCATGGTGTTTGCCCACTGAACTCCCGGCCTGAAGAAATCTCATCATCAGCCTCCGGACGAACGTTTCATGTCTCCCGCAATCGCAGCCAGTGCGGACTGAAAGCGCCGTCTGTAGCGCCGGCTGATCGGGAGAGTGCTTCCGGTCCTGAGCAGCACTTCGTGTTCCCCTTTGCAATTCAATTGCATGCCGCGCACCCGGGCAAGATTGACAATGGCGGACCGGTGGACCCGCTGAAAAACATTCGGGTCGAGATCCCGATCTAGCTCCGACATGCTGCGTCGTAAAAGATGTGTCTTCGACCCAACGTGCAAACACGTGTAGTAATTCGCCGCCTCGATCCAGTCGATCTCGTTCGGCTCCAGGAACAGGATCTGGCCTCCGCTTTTAATCATGAGCTGCCCCCTCCCCAGCGCCGGCCGATGACGCCGGATCTTATCCTGAGCGCGGCTTAAGGCAAGCTCGAACCGTGCATCGTCGAAGGGCTTCAATAGGTAGTCCAGCGCCCCGGCATCGAAGGCTTTGAGCGCATACCGGTCGTAAGCCGTCACGAAGATCACAGCCGGCGGAACATTCCCGCCGAGCATCTCAATAACGTCGAATCCGTCGTATTCGGGAATTTGAACGTCCAGGAAAACGAGGCTTGGCCTCTTCCCACGAATCTCCTTTAACGCTTCGGCCCCCGATCCGGCTTCTCCCACGATCTGAACGTCTGAATGGCGCCGCAGCAGTAGCCGCAGGTTCGCGCGCGCGGGAGGCTCGTCGTCAACAATCAGGGTCCGGACAATGGAGGGGAGATCTTCTGGATACACCACTCACGCCTCCCGGAACGGCAAAGAGATCGAAACTTGGACGCCGTGCGGGGCTTCATTCCGCATCGTCAGGCTGAATGCATTTCCATAGAGGCTGCGCAGTCGAGTTCGGATGTTGGAGATTCCCGTACCAGCACAAATCGTTTCATGCTCTGGCGCCAACTTTGGACCGTCGTTGTAGATGTTCAGCGTCAGCGTTCCGTCGGAACGAAACGCTCCGATGCGAATTTGCCCGCCCCGCGCGCTTTTCGCGATCCCGTGCCTGATCGAGTTTTCCACAATGGGCTGGAGCAGCAGCGTCGGGACCTGCGCGGCAAACAACTCTTTGGGAATGTCTACGGTCAGGCAGAGGCGCTCTGCAAAGCGAAGCTTTTGTATTTCGAGATATTTCTCGAGAAATTTGAATTCTTCCCCCAGCGCGATCTCATGTTGGTTCGGGCATTCCACAACCCGGCGCAATAAATCGCCGAGGCGCGCGATCGTATCGACTGCGGCGCCGTTTCTCCCCTCTCGGATAAGCGCCGCGACGCCGTTCAAAGTGTTGAACAGAAAATGCGGCTCGATCTGCCGCCGCAGGGCCTCGAGCTGCGCGCGCGTGAGCAGCTCGTTAAGTCGCGCCGTCTCGGCTTGCTGGAACGCCAGCCGAGTCGAGGAGTCGAGTACGAAACCAATTGCCAGAATGGAAGCGTAGAGGATCAGGGCAGACACAGTACGATCGAGAAATCGGGTCACCGTCATAGTGAGCAGCGAGTGGAGGTGGGGTGGCGGATCCCAGAGCCACGGGTTGAGCAGCACTTCGAGACCAGAGGTCCATGCGGCAGAGATGAGAGCGATTCCGGCACACACGGCGAGATGAAATAACCACCACGGCGCCGATTTCAACCTCGGAGCATGGCTGCGTCCCAGGCGGAGGATGAGCGGACTCGCCAGCGCCCACGGCAGCCAGGAAAGCAACAGCGTGATGAATAGATTGAACCACGCGTGGTGATGGCCTTCGGCGCGCATCGAGAAGACAGTGTCCGATGCATCGAACATGCCAACCGAAAGCCAGATCAGCGCAACCCACAGCCACGGTGAGGCCCCTCGCGGTCGAAAGGTCCTTCGCGCGTTCATCATCATAATCCTAACCGTTCAAGCGTCACCGAAGCAGCGTTTTTCTGCCAATAAACAGTATTGTGCAGCAAACGGTCTTGCACCAAGACCGCTTGCACTCGGCGGTGTGGTGCGACGATTTGCCACATTGCGGCGCCAAGAATACCCATGCCAAACTGTGCTCTTACTTGCCGATTTTCACCTTGCTGAAAGCAAAGTTGGCACTACAGGACGCAATGAGCAGCGGGGAGCTAGAAACAGAATGCGCCGAGGATACTCTCAGGTTGGGTTAGCGATACTATTTTCCCATGCACTTTGGGCGCAGACACATTCGGACGCTGCCGGGGAAGGCAGTTTGTTGGGGACCGTTCGCGACCCTTCGGGAGCTGTTGTAGTCGGTGCTCACCTACTACTCAAGGACGAGGCAGGTAAAGTCAGAAGCGCCGATACTGACCGAGAGGGAGCGTACCATTTTGTGACGCTGCAGGCCGGGCATTATTCGCTGAGCGTTGAGAGTCAGGGCTTTCAGGCACAGTCGCGTACAGTGAATGTGAACGGGCACGAAGCAATGACGGTGAATTTTGTGCTCGCGATCGAAACGAAGCCACAATCGATAACCGTTAGCGATCGTTTGGATCGTCAGGGTGACTACACCCCCTCCGCGACGGATCAAGCGACGACGAAGACCGACTCGCAGGTGGTGCTGATTCCGCAGTCCGTAGTGACTGTACCGGAAGCAGTCTTGCGGGACCAAAATGCGTTGACCCTGAGCGATGCGACGCGCAATGTAGCGGGGGTGGCTCAGGACTTCGGTTTTAACGGCGGTTCGCAGACGGCGCTCATTTTTCGCGGCTTTACTGATCTGTCGATGACAGCGCGAGGTACGATGACGGCGGCCGCTTCTTACTACCAGGACGGGTCCAGGGTGGAGGGTGTACCCCTGAATATGGCAGACGTACAGCAGGTGGACGTAATAAAGGGACCCGACTCCGTGCTCTTTGGACGCGCCCAGCCAGGAGGCCTTGTCAATGTGGTCTCGCGGCCGATTCTTCCGCAATTTGCGGTTGACCTGGAAGAGACAGCCAGCCAACTGGGGGCAACGCGCAGTACCGCAGTATCAGTGGACGAATCAACAAGAGTGGGAGCTTGTTGTTGCGGGCTTCAGGCACCTGGTTCGCCGACAAGACCGGGCGGGCGTTTGTCCGTGACCGCCTCGGATCGGGTGGACTCACTCTGATATGGCACGCGACGCCGCGAACTCAATTGGGCTTGTCGCTGAATTACCAGCACCAGGCCTGGCGCAACGACTATGGGGTTCCCTCGCTCGGTGATCGGCCTCTCAACCTTCCCTACTACAGTTCGCAGTTCAATGATTCGCCCGTTTTGTCCACAACCCAACCTAGGTCGGCCCGACTGACCCTGGACCAGGAGCTTGCAAGGAATTGGCGCCTGAATGTGAGCTTCCTTTCGTTGATCTCCAATTCCTATGAAGCGGATATCACGCCGTACGGGAGCAACCTGGCTACGGGAGCGGACTGCCTCGGCAGCGGCAATGAATGTCTTGCTTACTACTACAACGCTCCGCACAGGAAGTACCGGTTGGTCCATGGGTCCGCGGATTTGACGGGAAAGTTCAGGACCGGCACTGTGCAGCATTCGGTACTTGTCGGACTGGATGGGTATGCGGCTGGCAGGACCGGGACGCAGTACTACCAGGATCTGGCGCCGGTCAGCGTGTACAACCCCGTATTTACGCTTGAGCAACCGCTTAACCCTTCGCTTGCGTCGCCGCTGATTACGACCGATGAAACCCGGTGGGTCGGCCTTTACGTGCAGGACACAATCACGCTTCAACACCGACTGACGCTGGTTGCCGGAGTCCGGGCGGATTTTACGAGCGCGATTTATGCGCCTCCCGGTACTCAGCCCAACGTGCAGTCCTTCGTGAAGCCGCGCGTGGGGCTGGTATGGCAACTATCAGGCGGGCAGGCGGTATATTTCCAATATCAACA
>Ga0335080_10001669_pt1 | contig 21914 bp, 22 predicted proteins | sample Lox_Sample_34_FD_206720 | JGI IMG/M metagenome (GOLD analysis project Ga0335080, IMG submission 206720) | Soil microbial communities from Loxahatchee National Wildlife Refuge, Florida, United States - Lox_Sample_3.4 | ecosystem: Environmental > Terrestrial > Soil > Wetlands | place: USA...
AGCCTCGTAGGCGCGATCGACGGCCGTTTCGAGGTTTCCCGCTTTGGCGGTGATTCCCAACACCCGGCCCCCCGCCGTGTAGAACTCCCCCTCGTGCTGTGAGGTCCCCGCGTGGAAGACCTTCACTCCTTCGAATCCTAAGGCTTCGTCGAGTCCCGCCATCTTCTTTCCCGACTCGTACGATCCCGGATAGCCCCCCGAAGCCATGACTACGCACACCGCGGCGTCGCTTGACCACCTGAAATCGCCGTCGCTCGTGCGATTGTCGATGCTCGCTTCCATCGCTTCCACCAGGTCGCTCTCCAATCGCATCAGGATCGGCTGGGTTTCGGGATCGCCAAACCGGCAGTTAAACTCCAGCACCATGGGACCGCGCGCGGTCATCATCAGCCCGCAATACAGGACCCCTTTGTATTCGGCCCCCTCGGCTTTCATGCCCGCGACGACCGGCCGCGCGATGTGCGTGACCAGCCAGTCCCGCATCTTGTCGTCGATGATGGTGGCCGTCGTGTAAGCGCCCATGCCTCCCGTGTTCGGGCCCGTGTCTCCGTCGAAGGCGCGCTTGTGGTCTTGCGCGGCTACCAGCGGCGCCACCCGCTCGCCATCGCTCACGACCAGGAATGAAAGTTCGTCCCCCTGCAGAAACTCTTCCAGCACTACTCGCGCTCCAGCCTCCCCCAACATGCGGCCGCTCAGCATGTCCGAAGCCACGCTGGCGGCTTCGTCTTTACTCTTCGCGATGACCACCCCTTTGCCCGCCGCCAGGCCATCCGCTTTCACGACGATTGGAGGGTGAAAGTGTGCGAGCGCATCGCGCACTTCGTCGGCGGAATTGCAAATCGCGTAGCGCGCGGTGGGGATGCGGTGACGCTGGAGAAATTCCTTCGCGAAACTTTTGCTCGTTTCCAGCTGGGCGGCGGCCTGCGTCGGTCCGAAGGTCCGCCATCCCCGGCGCGTGAACTCGTCGACCACTCCCAGCATTAACGGAAGCTCGGGGCCGATCACCGTCAGGTCGGGCTGAAGGCGGTTCGCTAGCTCGACCATCGAGTCGAGGCTCTTGACGTCTACCGCAAGACACTCCGCTTCTTCGGCAATTCCCCCGTTGCCTGGGGCGCAATAGATTTTGCCGGCGCGCGGGGATTGCCGGAGCTTCCAGACAAGGGCGTGCTCCCGCCCTCCACTACCGATGACCAGGATTTTTGTCGCGCCGGACATTTTGGAACTTTTAAGGGTAGGGGCGAGCGCCGGGGATGTCAAACGTCAGTGCTGGATATGCTGGATGAATTTGCTTTTTCGGAGCCTATCTACTAGATTTCATGTTTCCCGGAAACTGAAAAGCGGAATGGGCGGAAATTTGTCTAAGGGAGCGGTCGCTATGCGGCGGAGATATTTTGGGCTGGCTATGGGCGCTTTGATCGTGGTGGGTGCGGCTTTGACTCTGCCGAGTTGCGGCCACGACCAGAAGCTGGTGAGTGTCCAGGTGAACCCGGCGCTCGGGTTTACTTTTTTATCGGAAGATACGTCTCTGACGTTTCAATATACCGCGATCGGAACTTATATCCACCCGCCCGCCACGAAAGACATAACCAGCCAGGTCACGTGGGCCGTAGATTTTCCTGAGTTGATCACCTTCAGCGCCGCCACCCCCGGCCTCGTCTCGCCCGAAGGCGGCCACTGCGGCGTGGCCGATATCTCCGCCACGGCTCCCGAAGGTACGGGCGGCTCGTCGAACATCGTCATCGGATATTCCACCGTGACGGTCGACGACCCATCGCAAATAGTGTGTCCCGGCGGCGGAAAAGAAGGATCGGTGAACGTCGCAATTCAACCGTCAGGTGCGGGGTCGATCATAAGTTCTCCTGCGGGCATCAGCTGTCCCACCGTATGCGGGTTCCTGTTTCCCGTGGGTAGCTCGGTCTTGCTGACGGCTACGCCAATCGGTGCGCACACCTTCAGTAGCTGGACGAACTGCCCTGGCAGCGGCACCGCGAATAGCTGTGCCATTACCGTCCCTGTCGGCGGCGCGGCGGTCATCGCAAATTTCAACTGACATTCGCCGCCTCACCTATTCTTCCTGCAGCAACTTGCCCAGCGTGGGCTTGTATTTTTCCGGCTTCTTCTTTTTTGCGGCGACCAGTTGCGAAGGCTTGGGCGAGCCGACCCGTTCACGCGCCATCTCGCGAACCACATTCGCGGCCGAGAATTTCTTCTTTTTCCCCTTCTTCGGCATGACGATGCTTCCTTCTACCCTGCATCAGCATAGCCCATGGCCAGCCCCCGATGCTCGTCTCCGCCGTTTCGCATTCACAATTCAAAGGTGCAATAATCTGACTATGGATGAGCGCGATTTTTTCGATGAACGTCCCGATAAGAAGCCGGCAAACCTGAATTGCCCCCACTGCCACCAGGCCGCGGAGTACGAAATTCAGTGGCTCGTGCGCACCAAGAAGAAGAGCCTGCCCCCCCGCGCCGATGACCGCGACCGTGCCAGGTTCGCCAAGGCGCAATCCTACATGCTGCGGCGCGACGATATGATGGTCTGCAAAAATATGCGCTGCCGCAAGCGCTTCGAAATTACCGGCGTGCAGAGCGTGGCCTTTTTGGATTAGGAGTCCGCGATGGATTCGAGTTCATGGTTGAGATTTGCGATCTTTGCCCTAATCCTCATCTCGTTCTTGCGCCGGATCGCGAAGGTCAAGGCGCAGCGCAAAGTTCCTTCTCAGGCCTCGCCAGGCAGGGCTGGCGCGACTTTGCAGGGCAAATTCCCTTCCACCATCACTCCAACCATGGCGCGGCCGCGTTCCGGCAGGAAGAACGATTTTCGCGATATTCCTCCTCCGCCAGAGAATCCAGACCTCGGCTAGATAAATTCTTGCATGCGTGAACCCCCAGGGCCGTAGAGCGACTCTCAGAGAAGTCCGTCAACCTCGAAGCAGTTCAATCCGCCACCCGTCGCTTTTCTTCCTTGATCACCGCAACACACGATGGGAACCATTTATACTTTCCAGTTTGCGTTGCCGATTTTGGCCGGGCAGAAATGGGAGTCGAATTGTGAAGATTCTGGTTTGCATGAAGCAGGTGCCGCAGAAGGACGCTCCGCTGAAGTTGAACGAGGCGGGTACGTGGATTCGCGAAGATGTCTCATACGAGGTCAACGAGCCGGACGCGTTTGCGCTGGAAGAAGCCCTTCGGCAGAAAGAAAAGCATTCCGGCGAGGTCGTCGTCGTTACTGCCGGTCCAGCCCGGGCCCAGCAGGTTCTGCGCGAGGCGCTGGCCAAGGGCGCGGACCGCGCCATTCACCTGGAAGACAATGCCTTCGTCGGGCTCGACGCCTATAACACGGCCCGGGCCATCGCCGCCGCCATTCAAGACGAGAAGTTTGACCTTATTTTTACCGGCTTGCAGTCTGACGATTACGGGTTCGCGCAAACAGGCGTCATCCTGGCCGAGATTCTGGCCTGGCCCCACGCCACCATCATCATGCAGATCGAGAAAAATGAGGGTGGCATCCGTGTGAAGCGCGAGCTGGAAGCCGGATTCTTTCAGTTTGTCGACATGCCGCTGCCCGCGGTGCTCACCATTCAGTCCGGCATCAACAAGTTGCGCTACGCCACGCTCATTGGCATCAAGCAGGCCAAGAATAAGCCCATGCGCAAGGTGACCATGGCGGACGTGCAGGGGAACCTGAGCCCCAATTTGCAGAAGATCGAGAAACTCTACCTGCCGGTCAAGTCCAAGAACACGGAGTTCCTGGAAGGACCCCCGGCGGAAGTGGCGAAGAAGCTGGTAGAGAAGCTGAAGAACGATGTGCGAGTCCTATGACATGGAGCCCGGTTCCAAGTTCTCACTAAGAACCTGAGGACTCTGGGAACTGAGAATCGAGACCTGAGAACTGAGAACTAATTATGGACAACGTTCTTGTAGTAGTCGAACAACGGGAAGGCAAGCTGAACCGTGTTTCCTGGGAGACAATTGCCGGCGGCCAGGCGATCGCTGCACAGACCGGATGGGTATTGGAGGCGGCCGTGGTCGGAGCGGACGTCGCCGCTATCGCCGCGGAGGTCGCCGCTAAGAAAGTGGCGAAGGTCTATGACATCGAGTCACCGAGGCTCCAGCCTTACACGCCTGATGCGTTCGCCCATGCCCTCAAGGAGTTTCTCGCTTCTCATCCCGCCCGCCTGGTGCTGATGCCGCATACCTACCAGGTTCGCGACTTTGTGCCTAAGCTTGCCACCGCGCTCAAGACAACCGCCATCAGCGACGTGATTGCTAGCAAGTATGAGAGCGGGAAATTGCTCTTTACCCGCCAGATGTTTCAGGGCAAATTCGTCGCCGATGTGAGCTTTACCGGTTCCGGGACCTGCTTTGCCACCTTTCAGAATGGATCGTTTCGCGCTGATAAGGCGGAAGCCGGGGCCGCGCCCGCGCCAGTCGAGACGGTGAACGTCGATGTGCCCGATGAAATCCTGCGCAACCACCCGCAGGATGTTTTCAAGGAAGCCAAGCAAGCCGTCGACCTCACCCAGGCAGAAATCATCGTCTCAGTCGGCCGTGGAATCAAGGAGCAGAAGAATATCGACCTCGCGCAGCAACTCGCCACTGCCCTCGGCGGTGAACTCGCGGCTTCGCGCCCCATTTGTGACAACGGCTGGCTTCCCATGGACCGCCAGATTGGATCATCGGGACAAACCGTCGCGCCAAAGCTCTATCTCGCGCTAGGAATTTCGGGCGCTATTCAGCACATCGTCGGTATGAAGGGCTCGCGCAGCATCGTCGCCATCAATAAGGATTCGGAAGCGCCCATCTTTGAAATCGCCGATTTCGCGGTGGTCGGAAATCTGTTCGACATCGTGCCCCCTCTGATTGAAGAGGTGAAGAAGGCGAAAGGATAACGTGAGCCTTCTTCGCGTAGCCTTCACTGGCACTCCCACCAGGCGCTGGCCAACAACGCCCCGCCAGCAAAAGCGGCTTCTTCACTCAGGATGATACTTTTGTAAGGGGTCTGATTCGGCGGCTGCGAGCTTACGAGCCCGCCGCAAACCCGCCAATCTGCGCCATGGTTACACGCAGATATTTGTAGGGGTTCACAGGCGTGTCGTGGATGCGGACTTCATAGTGCAAGTGTGGGCCAGTGGAGCGTCCGCTCAGGCCTACGTAGCCGATAATGTCGCCGCGGTGCAGGTATTGGCCTGCGGTGACGGCGAAGCTCGATAGATGGCCGTAGCGGGTGGAGATGCCGTGGCCATGATCCATCATCACTGCGCGGCCATAGCCTCCCAGGAAATCGGCAAAGGTGACGAACCCGTCAGCCGGAGCGATAACGGCTTGCCCGACTGAGGCGGAAATATCCACACCAGAATGGAACGCGCCTTCACCGTTGAACGGATCGATGCGCTCGCCGAAGCTGCCAGTAATCTGTCCTTCAACTGGCCAAAGATTCGGTGCGGAATTGGCCCGGATCCAATCGGCGGTCGTTGCATTTCTGGTCAGACCCATGGAAATGCCGACGCTCGCCGCGCCCGTCAGTGCCGTATTTTTCAGGGTGTATAGCGTGTCGAGCGACGAGTTGACCTCTTCCTGCTGGATCTTTTCCGTCGAGGCCGTCACCATCGCGGGATTGGACTTCAATCCATACAGTGAGGAGACCTCACGCGCCAGCGACCCCAGCGACGCCACCTGAATATCTCGCTCTTTGGCCACCTGCTCCAGGCGTGTATAGCTGTCTTTGAGCTGCGCATCTTCCGTGCGAAGCTCGTTGTAACGGGAAATCTTCTGCAACATGCGGGCATACGAACTGGCGATGCCCGTCAGGCTGAATGCCCCAATGGCTGCCCCAGCGATCAGAATATAAAGATAATGGACGGGAATCGAGATCTTGCGAAGCTGTCCCGCTTCGTCGCGAGCCACAAAAAAGATGTAAAAACGCTTACGCAATAGCCCTTCCGATTACGACAAAATTTGTCATTCGCTTAGGAAACCCGCCCGAGCTGGAACCGTCACGCTCAAGGCTTGGAATCCTGATTCCACCAGCCGCATCAGGAGCGACTGGAACCAATTCCACCTCGGAACCAGGCAGGCCGTAACCAAATGGTCCGCAACCGATTCAGCCTACGGCACTTGGTACGGCGAAACTTATCTGTTAACGGCGAGACAACCGTAACAAACCTGATTCCCCATTGTCAACCTTCCTACCGACTTTCGGGTAGATTACCGAGGCTGGTAACCTCCCGGACTGGTTGGCCACCGCACCCAGTGGCCTAAAGAACGCTTGACCCAGAAACGGGCCGTCCACCGCCGTTTCCAGGGCTCCACCCCCGATATTGGTGGGTCAGATGCGGTCGGGCGTTATAGTGATGCCATGCCCAAGAGCGAGAGAAACCTCATCCAGCGGATTCGCCGGCAGGCCGGCGCCGGTGCCTCCCCTCGGGGCAGAAGTCCGGTCATCGCCGGCATCGGAGACGATGCCGCGGTATTGCGTTTAGCCCCTGGCCAGGATGTGCTCGTGACCACCGACTTTTCCATTGAGAACGTTCATTTCAAGCGGGACTGGCACCCGCCTGAGGCGGTTGGCTGGCGGTGCCTGACGCGCGGCCTTAGCGATATTGCCGCCATGGGTGGCCAGCCGCGCGCTGCTTTCTTGTCCTTGGCGGTCCCTGGCGACATCTCGCAGGTCTGGGTTGATCGGTTTCTCAAGGGCCTGCTTGCCTTGGCCGCAAAATTCAACGTCCCTCTGGCCGGCGGAGATACAGCTCAGGCTGTAGACGGCATTCAGGCCGATATGGTGGTCTTGGGCTCGGTGCCCAAACGCACCGCGGTCTTGCGCTCCGGTGCCAGGCCCGGTGACCACATCTATGTGACCGGGCAGCTGGGCAGCTCCGCGGCAGTCCTGGCTCGCCTCCGCGCTTCCTTACCTCTGGGAGCGGATTCTGCCCGGCACTTTCGGCCCCAGGCACGGCTCCTCGTCGGCCAGTGGCTGCGCGCGCACAAAATTCCCTCCGCTATGATCGATATCAGCGATGGCCTTTCCACTGATCTTCACCACATCTGCGAGGAGAGCGGGGTGGGCGCTGAGATCGAGGCGGATGCCATTCCACGCCCGCGTTCCGGCCGCGCGAAGGTAGCCTCTGTCGCCCTCGAGTTCGCACTGCACGGCGGCGATGACTATGAACTGCTCTTCACCTCGTCAAAACCTGTGCCTTCGAGAGTCGAAGGCGTTCCCGTCACCCGCATAGGCCAAACGACACGCAAGAAAGGTATGCGGCTGATCGTCGCGCGCGGACAAGAGCAGCGGCTTGAGCCAAAAGGATGGCAGCACTTTCAGAAGAAATCTTAGGCCGCAATAAGCGCCCCCGCCGGTCGTATTCCCAACTCACATGTAACTTTAGTGACCTGTCGGTAATCACCGGCCGAGCCTACAGTAGCTCATGCGCAAAATTCTCCTCGCAGCTGCGTTGTGCCTGATGGTGCTCCCGGCGCTTGCCCAGACGCCCGTCTCCGAGTCCAATCCGGATCCCAAGAAAATCGACGACGATTTCGTCCACCAGCAGTTCGGCGATCAGTTCACCTACATTTCAAGCATCGGTGCCGCCTCCGGCGACCTGGATGGCGATGGGGTTGAGGATGTGGTGATCGCCGCGCGCTGCAAGAATCCCATGCTCGATCAAAGCGAGCACAGCTTCACGGTGATCGATCCCTACAACTCCTTTTTCGGTTACGGCAACCCGCAGGTGACAACTACCTTCTCGGAAGGCGATCCCTCCTTGCGTGGGCTGGTGGTGCTGATCATTCACGGTTCCGGGCCCGAGGCCTGGCGCTCCCCAAAACCCAAGGCAAAATATGTAGTCGTCAATCTGCCGTTCAAAGCCATCTATGTGCGGAAATTCAGATTTAAAAAGAAAATGATCGAGGCGCTCTATGTGGAAGAAGCCGGCAAACTAGGCGCCAATTCCGCGGTGTTTTTCGACGGCAAAAAGTTCCAGTACGTGCCCATGGGCGGCGACATGGAGTAGAACCCGCCTTCCCCCCATGCGGCCTTCTTCCTCCTTGTAGTAACCTGCCTGTACGTGCTCCACAAATTGCAATACCGCGTCTTGAAAGAGCAGTTCGCGGTATGCCGGATGGCCGCCGTCGCCGCGGCCCCCGCCTGGCCTGCTGGCGGCGAGCTCTATTGCGCTACCCGCACCCGCGATGAGTTGTCGTTTGTTTGCCCGGAGCACTTTGTTCAGCGGGCTCAATTCCATCAGAGTGGGGAAATCAAGGTCGAGCGCGGATGGCTGGCTCTAAAGCTCGAAGGGCCGTTTCCCTTTTCGATGACCGGCGTGCTCGCCTCTTTTTTGCAACCGCTCGCCGAGGCCCGGGTTTCGATCTTTGCGATTTCGACCTTCGATACCGACTATGTGCTCGTCAAAGAAAAGAGTCTGCCGCAGGCTCTGGCGGCGCTGCGCTCGGCCGGACACGAAGAACTCCCGAACCCCTAACCGCGGAAACGCCGGGGGCGCATACGGGAGCTGCGTACTGCGTGGCCTTACAAAGCCGCTCCAGACCCCCATTCGACCCTATTTCCGCGCAAACCACTGGTGGAAATTGGACGTCAAGGGCGTCGGGATGTTGAAATAGTAACAATAGACTTTGCATGCCTACAGCATCCGTTCAATTGCGGCGCCGTTTGAAGACGCTTGAGCGCAATGCTCATGGATTGTGGCAAATCCTGAAAGCGCTCGTGTCGACGGACCACCCGCTGCTCGCTCATCTGATTCCCATCCGCCGCTGCAATCTCGCCTGCACCTATTGCAACGAATTCGACGACTTTTCCAAGCCGGTCCCCACCGAGCTCATGCTGCGCCGCGTCGATAAGCTCAAAGAGCTCGGAACTTCCGTCGTCACCATCAGTGGCGGCGAGCCTCTTCTGCATCCCGACCTTGACGACATCATTCACCGCATGAGGGAGCGCCGCGTCGTCTCCGGTCTCATCACCAATGGATACCTGCTCACCGCCGACCGCATTCAGCGCCTGAACCGCGCCGGGCTGGAGTGGCTGCAAATCTCGATCGACAACGTAAACCCGGACCACGTCTCGAAGAAAAGTCTGAAAGTGCTCGACCGCAAGTTGCAACTCCTCGCCGAACACGCCGAGTTTCATGTCAACATCAACTCGGTGGTGGGCGGAGGCGTCAGCAATCCCCAGGATGCCTTGACCATTGGCAAACGCGCGCTGGAGCTTGGCTTCAGCTCAACCGTCGGCATCATTCACGATGGTTCAGGGCAGCTCCAGCCGCTGGCCGACGATGAGCGCCGCGTCTACCATGAGATGAAGGCGCTCGAAAAGCGCAGCTTTACCCGCGTCAATGCCTTCCAGGACAACATCGCGCTCGGCCGCCCCAACCAGTGGCGCTGCCGCGCCGGCGGTCGTTATCTCTATATCTGTGAGGACGGCTTGGTCCATTACTGCTCCCAGCAGCGCGGCTACCCGGGAATTCCACTCGAGAAATACACGATCAGCGATCTGCGGCGCGAGTTCTACGCCGAGAAATCCTGCGCCCCACACTGCACCGTCTCATGCGTCCACCAGGTCTCGATCCTCGACGCCTGGCGAGCCCCCCAGCGCCCCGCCCCAGTCTCCGCGGGCGGCTTGGTACAGATCGAGTAGTTCTCCTTCTCGGTTGTCGCAATCACAATCCAACTTCCGAGAACTGAGAACTAGAAGGTTGTCGCCACCGTAAACCGGAAGGTTTTCCGCGGCTCGCGCAACGTATAGGGCGAGCTCAGCGTGTCGAAGGCTTGTTGGTAGGTGTACAGTCCCGCCCCGCTGTTGGGGAACATGCTGGGCGTAATTTTGATGGGCGGGCTGGTGCTGGAATCGAGCCGCAGGGCGTTATAGGCGTAGTAAATCCGGAACGGCGCGTTGATCACCGGCAGCATCATCTGCAACTCCAGACCGGTTGACATGCGCGGAACCCAGTTGGTCCCCGAAACCGGCTTCAGCAGTTGCGAGATTCCCAGCGTGCTCCCGCGGACGGAGTAGTTGATGTCGCACCCGTAAGCTGCCGTGAGTACCGGACAGCCAAAGTAGGTGCTGAGCAGGCTGTCGAACTGGCTCTCATTGATCTGGAGCTGCGAATTACGCAGGATGGAGTCGGTCCCGATGTCCACAAACGGTGCGATCGCCACCGGGCCGGCAATCGTGATGCGGTACTCCACGTTTCCGTTCAATGCGAGATCGCCACCCGGCGTAACCAGTTGCTGGAAGGGAATTGGAATATTCCAGCAGTTTGCCACGCACTGCCCGTTCGGCCCTCTCTGCGGCGGGTAGGCTGGATTGGCCGGAACGAAGCTTCCGTCCGGGTTTCGCAAAGCTACTGTCTGCACGCTTGGCAGATACGCGATGGGCGAAACCGTCCGGATGTCGAAGCCGCGCAGATCGTTTTCACCGCCCAGATAGGCGCGCTCAAAGGGCGGCGAGACGACCCCATCCCAGCCCGTAATAAAAGATGCCTGCACGTTGTAGCCAAGTGCATTGCGCCGCTTCTGCATCGGGAAGAACTGTTTGTACTGAACGATCGGGCGGAAGGTGTGAACCGTGCCGCCCAAACCGGCAATCTCCCCGCCCACAAACAGGCTGCGGCCTTTGTGCGGAGCGTACGACGCATCCAGAGTGTTCATCGTAAAGCTGGGAACGATCTTGCTCGTGATGATGCCGTTCAGCGCGTTTGGCCCCTGAATCCCGCTGAAGTTCAGGTTGTCGAAAAGCAGCTTGGAGGCCGTGCTGACCGCCACCAACGACGATCGGTCGAACGAGTAACTGATACCGAAGCGCTTGAACGAACGCCGCAGCGGATAGCTCAGGCTCAGCGTAAAGCCCGTGCTTGACTGCGAATAGTTCTGCAGGTTCTGCACGAAATTCGAGCCCAGATTCAGATTCTGCCCTGTCAGGATGGCGTATTGGCGCGCCTGATCGTAACTGATTTTGCGCAGGTAGACGTTGAAGCCCGCCTGGATCGGCCGATCGAACAAATAAGGCTCCGTGAATCCAAACACGATGTCGCGCTGGCGGGCGCCAAGGCTCGCTTGGATGGAAAGCGTCTCGCCCAGCCCCAGGAAATTATTGGTGCTGTAGTTGAGGCCTACGAACGCTCCCGCCAGGCCGCTGACTCCACCCTGCAGGCCGATGCTGTTCTTGCCCTTTTCCCTGACTTTCAGCGTCAGGTCGACGGTCCCGTTCTTTTCATCGAGGTGGCGCTCGGTGGTGTTCGGATCGTCGGGCTTGAGCTGCTCGAAATATCCCAGCTGGTTGAGCCGCAGAAGGCTGAGCTCCCAGTAGCGCGAGTTGTAGACCTGGCCCTCCTCGAGCGCAATTTCGCGGCGGATTACCTTATCTCGCGTCGTCGTGTTGCCCTGGAATTCGATGCGGCGCACGTAGAACTGCTTGCCCTCGTCGACGTCGATCGACAGGTCGACCGTCTTTTTCTCGTCGTCGAATTTGGTGTCGGGCACCGAAGTGAAGTTGATGTAACCGGCCTCGCCGTAAGCTTTGCGCAGGTTTTCCAGGCCTTTGGCAATTTTTTCCCGGCTGAAAATGTCGCCGTCTCGGATCGGGAACAGCCCCCGCAGCGCCGTCGTGTTGCGGATGGCTTTGTTGTTCTTGAAGGTGATCGTGCCCAGGTGATACCGCGCGCCTTCTTCGATCGGGATCAGGATGTCGACCGATTTGCCCGCCCCCGGTTGAATCAGCGGGATGTGCAGGCCCGTGTGTCCAGTGTCGTGAATATCGGTCTTCGGGTCTTCCACCACTACCTTGAAGTATCCGCGGTTCTGGAACTCCGCACGCACCCGCTCGGTATCCTCCTCGAGTTTCGTCGCGTCATACGTCTTGGCAAAGATGCTTTCCAGGAAAATGGAATGCGGGATGCCAATCGGTTTCAGGTTCTTCATCGCGGCCCGCAAAGTCCGCGCCTTGATGTGCTCGTTCCCGCGGAATGAAATCTTGCCGACCTTTACCTTCGGCCCTTCTTTCACCACAAAACTGATGCCGACTGCCGCCGGCGGTATGGGCCGGATCTCCGAGCGTACGGTCGCGAATTGCCGCCCGTGCTCGGCCAGCAGTTCCTTCAGCACCACTTCCGCTTTCTTGATCTTGGTGGGATCGTACTGGCTCTCGACCGAAAGCCCGACCTTGCGGTCCTTGAAGCGGTCCAGCACGTCGCTGGTCGAGACGGCGTTCAGCCCGACGTAGTTGATCTCACGAATCGTCGGCCGCTCCTTTACGTAGATGTGCAGGACCCAGCCCCGCGCGCTTTCTTCGCGCTCGAACCGGATGTCTTCGTAGTAGCCGGTATTCCACAGCGCGTTGAAGTCGCGCTCCAGAGCCGCCACATCGTATACGTCGCCTACTTTGGTGAAGATTCGCGCTTTGACAGTCTCGGCGGGAATGCGCCGGTTGCCGTGAATCTGGATGCCCACGATCAAATCGGACTGGCTATTCGACGGAATGACCAGCATCAGGAGCAGCAGCACGGAAACCAGCAAGCCCCACCCGCGATGAGCCCGACTTGCGCCGGCCCGAGACAAATACTCGCATGGGGGTCCACAGTGTGGACCCTCGCGGTGGCCTGATACCCGGATCCCCAGCGCGCTCGCTTTTCGCGGCGTCGGGCGGCTTCTCGGGGCGCACACAGGGATAGCCTGATGACGGCGATGAATTGCAACTACCTCGAAAACCTAGAGTTAGGAAAACGGTAATTATACGGTAGAGAGTGGAAACCGTCCAAGCTCGCACCCGCATTTTTCGGCGTTCATCAAGGCCGAAAAGGTTCCACTTCAACACAGACGGAATAGAACGTCGCCGCGTTGCCCAAGTCGGTAAGTTTTTCTGACGTCAGCACATTAATATTGCGAGCGCCCGCGCCAAAACGCGCCCAGTCCAGACGTGCCGCAACTACCCCCGCCGAGACCGCGCCATCTACTCGCGCCTTCAAAACGATTTCGCCCCGGGAATTGAAGGCCCGCACCTGGTCCCCATCGCGGATTCCACGCGCCACCGCGTCCGCCGGATGCATTTCCAGCATCCCGATCCACGGCTCCAGATGACGAACCGAGTCGACATTCGCGAAGGTTGAGTTCAGGTGATTGTCCGGCTTGCGCGCCAGAAGTTCCAGCGGATAACCCGCCGCCCCGGCTCCGTGCCGCGATTCTGACGGCGGAGTGAAATCCACCACCGGATCAACCCCCAGTTTCTGGACTGCCTCGCTGTAGAACTCCGCCTTCCCGCTGGAAGTCGGAAAGTTGCCGTGAGCAAACGGAAGAAATGGTGATTCTCCCTTCGACTCGTCGCCAAAGTTCAGGCGAATTTGCCGCTCCTTCTCCAGCCGCTCCCGCGTGATGCCCTTCAAATAGGGATTCGGCGAATCCAGCGCGTGCTCAATCATCGAATCGACGCTTTCCCGGAAACAGTCGTCATCGAATCCCATGCCCGCCGCCAGCGCGCGAAACACCTCGACATTCGAGCGGGCTTCGCCTACCGGTTCCATGGCCTGGTTCGAAACCTGAAGGTAGTAGTGCCCGTAAGCCGCTTGCAGGTCTTTGTGCTCGAAGAAAGTGGTGGCCGGAAGCACGATATCCGCGTAGTCCGTCGTGTCGGTGAAAAACTGTTCGTGCACCACCGTAAACAAATCGCGCCGCTTCAGTCCGCGAATAACTTCGTTGTGGTTCGGGCAAACCGCCGCTGGATTCGAGTTGTAGACAAACAGTGCCTTTACCGGCGGATCGTCGAGTGAATTCAGCGCCGTTCCTAGCTGCACCATGTTCACCACCCGGGCAGGGTGGCCGAGCGCCTTGCGCATCAACTCGGGCATCTCCAGCGCGGCTTTGTTCAGGCCAAACGATCCGCTTAGCGATAACTGGAGGCCGCCGCCGACCTCCTTCCACGATCCGATCAGGCAGGGCAGCATGGTCACGGCGCGCATCGCCATGCCGCCGCGCTCGGAACGCTGGATGCCGTAGTTGACGCGAATCACCGAGGGGCGCTCTGTGGCGTACTCGCGCGCCAGCTTGCGAATGTCTGCAGCGGAAATGCCCGTCCAGTGCGCGACCCGCTCCGGCGAATACTCCTGCGCCCGGGCCTTCAGCTCCTCAAACCCAACCGTGTAACGAGAGACATACTCGGCATCGTAGAGATTTTCCCGGATGATGACGTGCATCAGGCCCAGCGCGAGCGCGGCATCGGTGCCGGGATTGATGGGTAAGTACCAGTCGGCGCACTGCGCGGTGCGCGTCCGATAGGGATCGATCACAACCAGCTTCGCTCCCTTGCGCCGCGCCTCTTCGATGAACGGCCAAAGGTGAACGTTGTTGCCGTGAATGTTCGCGCCCCACGCGATGATGTAGCGCGAGTGCGCGAACTGCTCCGGCTCCGTGCCAAGCTTCACGCCAATTACGGACTTCAGCCCTTCTTCGCCCGCGCTCGAGCAGATCGTCCGCTCCAGTTGCGAGGCGCCCAGCCGGTGAAAGAACCGCCGGTCCATCGAAGCGCCGTTCAGCGCCCCCAGCGTGCCGCCATAAGAATAGGGAAGGATGGCCTCCGGGCCGAACTCGGCGGCGATCCGCTGAAACCGCTTCGTGATCTCATCCAGCGCCTCGTCCCAGGAGATGCGCTCGAATGCCGATGCCGAAGTTGCGCCCGTGGCGGTCTCCGGTCCCTTCGGAGTCTTTCGCCGCATCGGGTAGAGCACGCGCGCCGGCGAATACACGCGGTCAAGGTACTTCGCCACCTTGGCGCACAGGAATCCGCGCGTCACTGGGTGTTCGGGATCGCCCTGAATTCGCGTAGCGCGCCCGTCCTCGATCGTAATCAGTACTCCGCACGCGTCCGGGCAGTCGTGCGGGCAGGCGGCATGAACAACGGACTTCATGGTCATTCAATTATAGATGGCAGGGTTGCCTGCAGAACTGGACCCGGCAATGGTCTCAGCCGATCACGGAAGACGATCATGCGGAAAATGGACAGCCGCCAACCGTCCAGAAAACTGCCTTGGCCTGGAACATTCGAGTGGGCGCTCAGCACCGCCCGGGTGATATCGTGAATTCACGCCCTTTGCACTTCCAGCCGGAGTTTTTGCCATGCGCGTGATTCTGATCCCTGCCTCGATTTTCGTAATTCTTTTCTTTTCCGCTGCATTGCCCGCGCAGACTTGCAACGCCATGTCCCTCGGCGTCGGCGCGTCGCTCAACGGATTCATCCCGTTTCCTGCCGACAGCTTGTGGAACGAGAACATTGTCGGCGCGCCGGTCGATCCGAACTCCGCGGCGATCATTAATTTCATTGGCGGAAGCATTGGGCTGCATCCAGATTTTGGCGCGGGCTTGTACGGCGGCCAGTCTATTGGCATTCCATACATTGTCGAGAGCGGATCGCCGCTGGTGACGATCAAGTACAACGCCTACGGCGACGAGAGCGACCCCGGGCCGATGCCGGTTCCGGCGAATGCGCCAATTGAGGGTTATCCAAAGCCGGGCAATGGCGACCGGCACGTGCTCGTGCTGGATCGCGACAACTGCTGGCTCTATGAGCTCTACGGTTCGCATGCGCTGAAAAACGGCAACTGGAGGGCGGCCTCGGGCGCGGTGTGGAATCTGCTTGCCGACGAGACTCGGCCTTACACCTGGACTTCGGCCGATGCCGCGGGGCTTCCGATTTTTCCTGGACTCGCGCGCTACGACGAGGTTGCTTCGGGCGCGATCAATCATGCGCTGCGTTTCACTTTGAAGTACAGCGAGGCGGCGTTCACTCCACCGGCGAGCCACTGGGCCTCGAACTCGACGAGTCCGTATGCCGCGCCGATGGGGATGCGCATGCGGCTGAAGTCGAGCTTCGATATCTCGGGATTTCCGCCGCAGTCAAAAGTCATTCTGAAGGCGCTCCAGCAATACGGAATGATCATGGCCGACAACGGCAGTTCGATGTACATCAGCGGCGCGCCGGACGACCGCTGGAACAACGATGATCTGTCCTCGCTGAAAGGCGTGTCGGCCTCGGCATTTGAGGCGCTAATGATCGATCCGCTCTACACGCAAAGCAATATTCCGCAGGGAGAGAGCCCGACGATCACAAGCTTCACCGCGAATTCGCAGACGGTTTCAAAAGGCTCGCCGGTTACGCTGAGCTGGAATGTTTCGGGACAGGAGTACAACATCGTTTCGCCGCAGGCAGGCGTGGTGGCGGGGACTTCGGTGATTGTGGTGCCGGCGAAGACGACGACCTACACCTTGTATTCCACGAATCAGTATGGACGGACTACTGCGAAGGTGAAGGTGGTGGTACATTAACGACCGCCTTGTTGAATATTAGCTTGCGTGTGAGGAATCTCTCATATCTCGCGACTCCGGTTCTGATGTCGGCGTGAAATACAGCCACCTTAGGAGCAAGTACCCAAGCACTAGAAGTGCTATTGATCTCACGAGGTCGGGCAACCCATCGCGAAACACGAATCCTCTGTCCGTCGATTGGCCCATGATTCCGCGGTATTCATTCCGGGTTATCCAAGAGGTGATGGGTGCGCTGAACACGTACGCAAAGTGCAGGATGGCCTGTGCGAACACCCACCCAACAGTGATCGTTCCTACGTAGCTGCTGACTAGGGCTTCCTTGAGGCGCTTAAACATGGTTTCTCCAGCCGCACAATCTTCCCCTGATACGCAGATAAGCTGCGGAACGGCCCGAGGCCATAGACCCATCGTGAAATGACTACTGCCGCGGCAAACGTCACCAGGGCTACATACATATAGTTAGCTGAGATAAGCAGCATCGATCGGCCCATCACGCTCATCGGCAGGTATGGGATATCGAGAATGGCAACAGCTGTGAACAGCAATCCACCAATACGACTAACGGGAGGCCATATGGCTCGGAATGCGCTGTGGATCGCCCAGAGCAGCAGCACAGCGATGGTGACGCTCGCCACATGCGACCGGATCAGACAGTCTCGAAGCCGGGAGACTCTTGTAATCGACATGCTTAGTTCAGCGTACTAGCGAAGATTCGGGCAGTAGACGCATCCTCGCTCGGCTGGAGTGCGAGCAGAAATGCCCGCGCCAAACGAGACTATTTAAATTCCAGCACTTCCTTCTCTTTCGCCTTGCTCATCTCTTCCATCTTCTTGATTTCGTCGTCGGTCAGCTTCTGAATTTCTTCGAGTGCCTTCTTCTCGTCGTCTTCGTTGACCTTTTTGTCCTTGGCCGCTTTCTTGATGGCGTCGTTGCCGTCGCGGCGGATATTGCGCACCGCGGTGCGGTGCTCTTCGAGAATTTTGTGCAGGTGCTTGACCATGTCTTTGCGGCGCTCTTCGGTGAGGGCTGGGATGGGCACGCGGATCAGCTTGCCGTCGTTCATGGGATTGAGGCCGAGGTCGGCGGCGCGGATGGCTTTTTCGATGTTTCCCATGGCGGACGGATCAAAGGGCTGGACGGTGATCATCTGGGGTTCGGGCGCGTGCACGGTGGCAATCTGGTTGAGCGGCATCTGCGAGCCGTAGTAGTCGACCGAAACCGTGTCGAGCATGTGGACGTTGGCGCGGCCGGTGCGGGTCGAGGCCATCTCGCGGCGGAAGTCTTCAACCGCCTTGTCCATGCGGGTTTTCAGTTGGACGTAAGTATCTTTCAGCGCCGGATTTGCTGCCATGGCCAGTGCCATATCTTGGGCTCCAAGATTAAGAATGAAAACGGTTGATTATAAACCAGCTGCGAGCTTCGAGCCGCGAGCTACGAGCAACCGTTTTTGAGTTGGAAAGATTTCTGGTGAAGGCGGGGTTGAATCGGCAAGCTAAAAGCCGGGGTGTCTTAAGAGTTAGACGACGACCCAACCAAGTCGTTCAGGTTGGCGGCTGGATTCGCACCAGCATTCGCTCCCGGCTACATTCGTCAGTGTAGCAAACTCATAGGCGATCACGTGAGGTAGCTCGAAGCTCGCAGCTATCTACGCACTCACCAGAGAGCCGATCTTTTCTCCCAGCACGACTTTCTGCAGGTTGCCGTGCTCGTTGAGATTGAAGACTACGATGGGGAGATTGTTGTCTTTGCAAAGCGAGATGGCGGTCGAGTCCATGACTTTGAGGCCTTGCTTGAGCACGTCCATGTAGGTGATGTGGTCGAATTTCTTCGCGCCTTTTACTTTCATCGGATCGGCGTCGTAGATGCCGTCGACCTTGGTGCCTTTCAGGATGGCGTCGGCCTTGATTTCCATGGCGCGGAGAGAGGCGGCGGTGTCGGTCGAAAAGTAGGGATTGCCGGTGCCGCCCGCGAAGATGACTACGCGGCCTTTTTCGAGATGGCGAATGGCACGGCGGCGAATGAACGGCTCGGCTACCTGGTTCATTTCGATGGCCGATTGCACGCGGGTGAATACTTTTTGTTTTTCCAACGCGTCTTGTAGCGCCAGGGCATTGATGACGGTCGCCAACATGCCCATGTGGTCAGCCGAGACGCGGTCCATGTCCTTAGCCTGATCCGCCACCCCGCGGAAGAAGTTTCCGCCGCCGACGACAATCGCGATCTGCACGCCCAGATTGTGTACGTCGGCAATTTCTCCGGCAATGGAGTGGATGTGCGGCGTGTCGACGCCGAAGCCTTGGTCTGCGGCCAGGGCCTCGCCGGAGAGCTTGAGCAAGATGCGTTTGAAGATTGGAGTGGACATGAAGAAAAGCAGGTCCTTCGCTTCGCTCAGGATGACAACATTAAACAGGATCTGAAAACACAGGGCCTAGAGACGAGGATAAATCAAGAGGCGCCCCGCAGGGCGCCCTGATTTACTTGGCAGCCGGAGCCGCCTCGCCCTCATCGGGCTTGGTAGTTGTAAACGCCACCGTCGCCGTCGCCTCGCCTACCTTGAAGCGCGCGAAGCGCCGCACCGAGATGTTCTCTCCCAGCTTGCCGATTTTTGCCGCGATCAGCTGCGAGATGTTGATGGTCTGGTCCTTGATGAAGGGCTGATCCAGCAGGCAGACCTCTTCGTAGAACTTTTCCATCTTGCCCGCGGCGATCTTTTCTGCGATGTTCTGCGGCTTGCCGGTAGCCACCGCCTGTGCCACGGCGATGTCCTTCTCACGCGCGAAATCTTCCGCCGTGACGTCTTCTTTGCGGACGTACTTCGGGTCGCTGGCCGCGATGTGCATGGCGATGTCGTGGGTCAACTCTTTGAAGTCTTCCGTGCGCGCGACAAAATCGCTCTCGCAATTAACCTCAACCAGCACGCCGATCTTGCCGCCCGCGTGAATGTACTGCGCCACCGAACCCTCGCTGGTCACGCGCGCCGCTTTCTTCGCCGCGACCGAAACGCCCTTCTTGCGCAGCAGTACAACCGCTCCTTCGAGGTCGCCTTTCGCCTCGGTCAGGGCCTGCTTGCAATCCATCATGGGAGCCCCGGTCTTTTCCCGGAGCTCTTTTACCTGTGCAGCGGAAATATTTGCCATAGTAGTACTCATAATCAGATGTTGAAACCTTTCCAGAAAACTCGACCCGCGCAGACCAACCACGCGGGTCAGATCTCACGAGTTGCTACTTGCGAGTGGCTATTTGCTGCTAACTGGAAGCTAGCATCTAGCGGGTTGTTTACGACCTCCGCGTCTCTGCCTGCAGTTCGTCGATGTCCTCGGCCACTGCCGATGGCCGCTTGCGTGTTCCGGCGCCGAGCACGTCTTCCATGCGAATGTCTTCGCCATCCGCCCCGGCCGCGGCTGCCACTTCGTCGCCTTCCGCAGCCACTTCGCCCTCTACGCCTTCCGCGGCCGCGCCATCTCCGCTTCCCGGAGCCTCGGCCACTGCCTGGATGTCGGCCATCTGCTTATCGCTGATCGCATTCACGCCTTCAGCAATCGACTCGGAAATTTTCGAAGTAAACAGGCGAATCGCGCGCAGCGCGTCGTCGTTGCCCGGGATGACGTAATCCACTTCGGTCGGATCGCAGTTCGTATCGACCACCGCGACCACCGGAATGCCCAGCTTGCGCGCCTCCCGCACCGCGATCTGTTCTTTGTTCGAGTCAATCACAAAGATCGCGTCCGGCAACCGTGACATATTCTTGATGCCGGCAAGGTTTGCCTGGAGATGCTTGCGCTCACGCTCGAGCTTGATCACTTCTTTTTTGGGCAGCAGCTCGTACCGGCCATCGGTGGCCATGTCGTCGAGCTCTTTCAGCCGCTTCACGGATTTCTGCACGGTGACCCAGTTGGTGAGCAGCCCGCCCAGCCAGCGCTGGTTCACGTAGAACATTGAGCAGCGCCCCGCCTCCTCGGCAATGGCGTCCTGCGCCTGGCGCTTGGTGCCCACAAAGAGAACGATCTTCCCCTCGGCCGCCAGATCCTGCACAAATTTCGACGCTTCTTTGAACATCTTCAGCGTCTTCTGCAGGTCGATAATGTAGATCCCATTGCGCTCGCCGAAGATGTACTCCTTCATGCGCGGGTTCCACCGCTTCGTCTGATGCCCGAAGTGAACTCCCGCTTCGAGCAACTCCTTCATGGTGATGTTTGCCAATCAACCTCCTTATGTGGTCTGCATCCTTACACCAGTTGTCGATGGCCAGTTGCCGGTTGTCAGTGAAAATCGCTGCCAACTGAAAACTGGGAACCGGCAACTGTTTTTCGGATTGCCATTCCCGTCCACCCCAACTCAGGGGAGGTGGGGGGATGAATTGAACACCTAAATCGTCGTTTGTCTTTGGTCATTTGTCGCCGGGCAAAAAACCGCAAACCCTGCGTCGGGTCGCGAACCGCCGACGACGAACAACCAAAGACGCGCTTTTAGCGCTTCGAGAACTGGAACCGTTTTCTCGCGCCCTTCTGCCCATACTTCTTGCGCTCTTTCGCCCGAGGGTCGCGAGTGACCATGCCTTCCGTCTTCAACTTCTTCCGCAGTTCGGCGTTAAACAGCATGAGCGCGCGCGTAACCCCCAGCCGCACCGCCTCGGCCTGTCCGGCGATTCCTCCGCCGTTCACCCGCGCCAGCACGTTGAAGCTTGCGCCGGTTTCCGTGAGCGCCAGCGCCTGCTTGGCGCTGATGCGCTGCGAGGGCGTCACGAAATATTCTTCGAACGTCTTGCCGTTAACCTTGAACTCGCCGCTGCCCGGACGCAGAAAAACCCGCGCAATCGCCGCCTTCCGCCGTCCCGTTCCGTAGTATTGAACCAATTCAGCCATGTTCGCTTCTAGCCTCCAGCTCCTGGCAACCACGCCTAGCAGTCGCTCTTGGCTAATTAACCTTTCAATATTCTGAAAATCGTCTTTGCACCAAACTCTAAATTCTCACAACCTAAGCTTGCTGGATGCTAGGAACTGGAAGCCAGCAGCTCGGGTTTCTGCGCCGCATGCGGATGCTTTTCGCCTTTGTACACTTTCAGCTTGCTGAACATCTGCTTGCCGAGCTTGTTCTTCGGCAGCATGCGTGCCACCGCCTGTTCAATCACCAGCTCCGGCTTGCGCACCATCCGCTTCTTCACGTCTTCCGAGCGCAACCCCCCCGGATACCCCGTGTAGTGGTGATAGGTTTTCTGTTCGACCTTCATACCCGTCATCTTGATCTGTTCCGCGTTGATCACGACGACATGATCACCCGTGTCCATGAACGGTGTGTATTGAGGATTTTCTTTGCCCATCAGAATGCGGGCTACGCGTGAAGCCAGACGCCCGAGCGCTTGCCCGCTGGCATCCACCACAAACCACTTCCGCGCGATTTCCCCTTCTTTCGGGAAATAGGTAGACATCGCAACTCTCCCAGACTGAAAGAACTGAATGATGAAGACCGCTGAGTGCCCTGATCCTTCTTAAGAAAAACCTGGCTAAGAAAGCAATCCAACGCAGAACGCGCGCTTAGGTGTTCCGGGCGGGCAGCCGCAGGACTTCCAAAGGAATTTAGAATAGCTGACAATCGGCAGC
>Ga0335080_10001670_pt1 | contig 21913 bp, 25 predicted proteins | sample Lox_Sample_34_FD_206720 | JGI IMG/M metagenome (GOLD analysis project Ga0335080, IMG submission 206720) | Soil microbial communities from Loxahatchee National Wildlife Refuge, Florida, United States - Lox_Sample_3.4 | ecosystem: Environmental > Terrestrial > Soil > Wetlands | place: USA...
TCCAGGGGGCGAGGGCGCTCGGATTATTTCCAGGTATCACCTCATCCGCACTCCGCTGAAGCGCGGGACTTCCCCACCCCACCGCTGCGCCGATCTCGCAGGCAGCGAGGAGATCGAAATCGTTTTCCGCGTCGCCAACCCCGATGGCGTTGTGGGCCGACAAGCGTAGCGCAGTGAGAACGGCGCGAAGCCCGGTGGCTTTGCTGATGCCCTGTGGAAGGATCATAAGGCGGCTGCGGTTGAACAACAGCACCAGTGGCAGTTCAAGTTCGCGGATGACGGCCAGGATCTGCGGAGCCAGGGACGCGTCGGTTTCCACTATGCATTGGCCCACGGCGAAATCAATGCCACGACGGCGGAGTTCATCCACGAATGCCGCCGGGGGAGGATGGCCGATTAACCAGGTGTGACCCCCCGGGAAGGCGAGCATTGCTCCGTTTTCCGCCACTACGGCATCGACGAACGTAACGTCGCCAGCTACCCGCTTCAGATCCGAGAGTATCCGACCGGTGACAAGGATCGCTGTGATTCCGCGTGCCCGCGCCTCGGCAATGGACGCCTTCACCGCCGAATCGAGCACTCCATCGCGCGCGATGGTCCCATCGTAATCCAGTGCCAGAACACCGAATTTCAACGATCTCCCCCTGTTTCGTACAGCTTACGCTCTCAACTCGGCGTGCGTCTGAAACAACTGTAGTACCTCGCCCCGCGAGACCGTGCCACGGAGGTGCCCGTTCGTGACGACGGGCAGTTGATTCAGGTTATTGCTTCCCATTAGGTCGAGCGCGTCCTTGAGCGAAGTTTCTGGCGTCACCGTACGCAGACGAGCCGCGGGCACCATTACGCCGCTGAGCGTCGTGGAAGACCACTTGTTCCGGTCGAGATGTTTGACTTCATGGGGAGTGATCAGCCCAACGAAGATGCCGTTCTCCTGCACCAGAAAGCAGCGTTTGCCGGTGCGGAGCATCTCTTCGTCCACGAAGTGCCGGACATCCATGTGCCCGTCTACGATCGGGCAGTCGCGCGACATCAGGTCGGCTACGTGGAGGTTGGTGAGGAACGGGACGACTCCCACTGCGCGGTAGCTGTCCGCGGCGGCCTGGGTCAGAAACCAGCCGATAAAAGCGATCCAGAGTCCATTAAAGCCAGCGCCCCTGAACGCCTGCACGATACCGAGAGCGATGAATACCACCCCGACGCCCTCACCGATTCGCGCGGCGATCCGGGTCGATCGGTCAGCATCGCCGGTCTTCCACCAGATGAGTGCGCGGAGGACGCGTCCGCCGTCTAACGGGTAACCTGGAATCATGTTGAAGATCCCAAGACCGACATTAATGTAGCCAAGCCATACCAGCATGGAAACGAGCGGGGTGGACACGCTCGTGCCGGGAGCCCAGACCACCCAGTGGGCCACACCCAGACAGGCAGCGCCGATCGCCAGACTGGTGAGGGGGCCGACGATTGCCATCCAGAACTCGGTTTGTGCATCAGGCGGGTCCTTCTCGATCTGCGACACGCCTCCGAGGGCGAACAGGGTGATGGAGCGAACAGGCAGACCTCGCGATTCTGCGACGAGCGAGTGTGCGAGTTCATGCGCCAGCAGAGACACGAAGAACAGCAGCGCCGTAAGGATAGCCAGCGACCAGATGAGTCCCTGGCTCCAGTCCTTGTGGGCGGCGCTGAAGTCGCCGGCAACGGACAGCACGATCAAAAGCGCAATCAGGAACCAGCTATAGTGCAATCCGATTTGGATGCCAAAGACCCGGCCGAGTTTGATGTTTGCTTTCATCACACACCTCTTAGGAGTAAGTCTGCGCCATGTAGAGAGCAATCACGACGCCAATGCCATGCGATTCGTGATGTTGTCGACTCTTGTCGGCCAATGGCCCCAGCAGTCGGCGGAGTAAGCGTCGCTGATATACTGCGAGAGCATCCGTTGCGTGTTGAAGAACCCACCGTTTAGCGCTCTGCAGAGGCGCATGATCTTCCCGTAGTCATCCGGCCGACCGTAGAACATCGGCAGTATCGTGGAATCGAGCTTCGCGTAGAGCGAAGACGCCTCAGCCTTTGGATCGGCCAGGCCGTCCGCGCCGATCGCCCAGCCGGTCACCCCCTCGATACAACCCTCGATCCACCAGCCATCCAGGATGCTAAGGCTGGGGACTCCATTGAGGGCGGCCTTCATGCCGCTGGTTCCCGAAGCCTCTTCCGGAGGCTTGGGCGTATTCAGCCAGAGGTCGACACCGCTCGTAAGTACCCGTCCCCACTCCAGATCGTAGTTCTCGATGTATACGATGGGAATGATACCTTTCAGAGCGGCCGCTGCAGCGAAAGTACGCTGAATCGTTTCTTTGCCTCCCTGATCGCGGGGATGGGCCTTTCCGCTGTAGAGAATCTGGAGCGGGCCGACGTGCTGCGCAATCCACTTCAAGCGGTCGATATCGGAGAACAGCAGTTCCGGCTGCTTATAAACCGCTGCGCGACGGGCGAATCCAATCGTCAGGATCTTCTCGTCGAGTTGCACGCCGGTATGACTCTTGAGGGTCCCGATCATGGCCCGCTTGGTCTCCTGGTGTGCGCAGCGAATCTGGTCGACCGGTATGCCGATCGCGTACCGTAGATAACGGTTGTCCCGCCTCCACGGCGCAAGATGATGGTCAGAAATGGAGGTGACGTCCACGACACGGCGTGCACCCCGTTTGTGATCGCGCTGATCGAATAGCCGGGAAACATCCCTCGCGATATTTCCCCATGGCGCATGGCCACCCCATTGATGTAATGCGAGCACCTCAAGGCAAGGTAAGTCATGTTGAGGGCTCCGGCATGATAACAGCCAGCGGATTCGAGCAAGCGAGCGCGGTCTGTGCCAAGAATTCGGTCAACAAGATCTCTTGGAAACTGGTCATGCCCAGCCGGAACGGGTGTATGCGTGGTAAAGACGCATCGCTTGCGAACGGCATCCATGTCCGCGTCCGCGACCGGAGCGCGGGATTTGCCAGCGAGCTGATCTTCGATCAGGGCAAGGGTCAGGAGAGCTGAATGCCCTTCGTTCATGTGCCAAGTCGCAACACGTGCGTGGCCCAGCTCCCGAAGGACACCATACCCGCCAATTCCGAGTACGATCTCCTGACAAAGCCGGTACGCATCGTCTCCGCCGTAGAGGCTTTCCGTCAGTCGCCGGTCCTGCGGCCCGTTCTCCGCCAGATCGGTGTCCAGCAGGACAACCGGCACATCATGACCAGACAATCCGTGGATCTGGTAGCACCAGGCGGCAATTCGTACCTGGCGGCCTTCAATCGTAACGCTGGACAAAGGCCCAAGATTCTGCAGTTTCTCCGAGGGGTTCCACTGTTCAGGGCGTTCGATCTGAACCCCGCTGGAGTTCAGACTCTGGTGAAAGTACCCTTTCCTGTAAAGCAGCGTCACGCCGACGATCGGAAACCCCAGATCCGCGGCGGCTCGCAACGTGTCTCCCGCAAGGACGCCCAGTCCGCCGCTATAGGTCGGAATGCCCTCTTCCAGAGCTATCTCCATTGAGAAGTATGCCGTTCTCGGGTCGTATGCTCGAAGGTCGGGCATCGGGGCTCTTCAGATGCTCACAACCGGGCACGGTGCCTGACGGATGATTCCGTAAGCGTGGGTCGTGAAATGGCCGCCGGATCCATCCTGGGGACCCCGGCCAATCACAAGCAGGTCGGCTCCCACTTTCTTCGCCAGTGAGCACACCGCATGGGCCGATTCACCTTCCTGGATGTAGACGTGAGCGCCGGAGGCTCCATTCGCGTTGAGGAGCTTTTCGACGCCCAGCCGAGCTACATTCACAACCTCTCTTCTCCAATCACCGGATAACAGGGGGTCGGTGCCGAGGCCGGACGTCGGCACGGCGTGGACAACGCTCAGTTGTGCGTGGAAATCAGCGGCGAGCTGCGCTGCGCATTTGATTACGTCGGGACTTTGCAGCCCTAGGTCGATTGCGCAGAGGACATTGGAGTACGTGCCGAACGTTGCGGCCGGCAGCTCCTTCACATGGATGCCCGTCAGAACCGGACAGTCTGCGTCATGAAGGACCTTTGCTGTGACCGAGCCGATGAGGAATCGCCGGAAGTCGCCACGGCCGTGGGTTGGCATGGCGATTAGATCGATCTGTTCGGATTTCACGAATCCGACGATCTGCTCAACCGGATCACCTGTTTGGAGCACGTGCCGCACTGTGACTCCCTGAAGTTGGTCCGCGCCGAATTTCTCCAGTTCGTCCCTCTCGCCGGCAATGACCTCCTTTGGCACAGGGACGTACACCGGGCCCTCGTATCCACTGACGGCGATCGGATAGAGCGGACTTGCAGCGTAGAGCAGAATCAACTCGGCGTCGTACTTCGTGGCGACAGCTTTGGCGTGTGGCAGCATTGCCAGACACCAATCCGACAGATCTACGGGGAATAGAACTCGGGATATTGGCAGCATTGTGGACTCCTCATAGACGCGGAGCACTTCGAGGACCACATGATCGCCTGCCTGATCGGGACCAGTCGCCGCGAAGCCAGGCGCCGCCGGAGCCCATTTCCCGGCTCGGCGTCCAACACTTCGTCACCTCACCGCATCGTTTGGAGCCATGCATGAGGCCCTTGCACACGACTCGAAAGCCGGTCTTCAGATTGCATGTCATGGCCATGATCGCGCCACGCCGGAAAGCGTGGCGAGGCAAGCTTCAACAGGAGGAAGATTACTGATGACGAACGATGAACAATTGAGATCCGATGTCGAGCAGGAATTGCGATGGGAGCCAAGCCTCCATGCGGCGCAGATTGGCGTCTCCGTGAAGAACGGCGCTGTGGAACTCGACGGCCAGGTCGACAGCTTCTACGAGAAGTGGGCCGCCGAGCGTGCCGCCATGCGCGTTTCCAGGGTCAAAGCGGTCGCAAGCGAGATCAAAGTCGAGCTGCCCACATCGGCAAGCCGAACCGATGAAGACATCGCTGTTGCTGTGAAGAACCAACTGGAATGGAACTACCTGGTGCCTGTTAACATCAAAGCGCAGGTAAGTGATGGCAGGGTGACGCTCCATGGCACGGCCGAATGGCAGTATCAGAAACAAGAAGCGGAAGGAACGGTGCGCCCGCTCAAGGGCGTTAAGGGGGTTATCAACGACATCATCGTCACACCGAAAGTCAACGCCATCGATGTGAAAATCAAAATCGAAGAAGCGCTGAAACGCAACGCAGAGATCGATGCCAACCGCATTACAGTGGAGACTTTTGACGGCAAAGTGACGCTTCGAGGATTGGTCCGCTCCTGGGCGGAACGGGAAGAAGCCGAGCACGCTGCCTGGGCGGCTCCTGGCGTCACAAAGGTCGAGGACCGCCTGACGATCGGCTAGTTCGGGAACCACGGAGATCTACCTGCTTCATGGGCGTGGGCCTGCTGGCAAAGGGGACCCGCGCCTTTCTTATTCCGATCGCCAGGTATCGACGTTCCTACCTTGTATGAGAAGCCTTCCAACATGACCGGCTCTGCGTGGAACTGGATCAGGCGCCTCGGCGGGTTGGGATTGATCCTTCTTGGGCATCTTCGACAACACCCTTTCACCGCCGGGAAGCATGGATGCGTTCGTCATCCTGCTCTCGGCGAGTCGCCCCGAGTGGTGGCCCTGGTGCGCCTCCATGGCCACTGTCGGAGAGGTACTCGGCGGCTATCTGACCTACCGGCTGGCCGAAAGAGGCGGACAGGAGATCCTGGAAAGAAAGCTCGGGAAATCACGCGCCGGGAAACTATACAAACTCTTCGAGAAGGGCGGGTTCATAACGGTGTTCGCCGGAGCGATCCTGCCGCCGCCGTTTCCATTCACTTCTGTCCTGATGGCCGCCGGCGTCATGCGCTATCCGCGCAAGCAGTTCTTCTCTGCACTGACGGCGGGCCGCGTTGTCCGCTGCTTTGCTGCGGCCTGGTTCGGCAGGATCTATGGCCAGCAAATGATCGGCTTCTACTCGCGGATTTACAGGCCGGCCACGTATGTGCTGATCGAGCTGGCAGTGGTTGCCGGCGTCGGCACTCTGATCTACTACAAGTGGTACCGACACAGAACGAGCGTCAGGACATCCTGAGCTCCGCCGGTTTATCGCATTCTGCAAGAGTTCGCCAGTGGGCTCTTACTTGCACCAATAGGCAATACACCACGAGGAGTGAACTGGTCGTAGCCAGTGCGCCCAGCAAGCGACTGAGGTCACACATGAGTCCCGAAACCAAGCAAAACCTGAGGACGGCAATGGAAGCAGAGGCTTTCGCGCATGCGAAGTTCACGCGCTTCGCCGCATGCGCGCGTATGCACGAGGACCTGGGCGTCGCGCAGCTGTTTCAGACGATTGCGGATGAAGATCGTACGCATCATTTCGCAATGGAGGCGGGTCTTGCGTCTCCCGCCGGTAGCGACGCTGACAATCTCCGTCTGGCGATCGAGGACGTCTCCAAACAAATCAAGATGTACGAGAAATTCGCGGAGCAGGCTTCGAAGGCAGGCGATGCGAAGGCGGCAGACACATTCTTGGGAATTCGGCGTGATGAGATGTCGCACCTGCGCGCCTTCACGGGCGCGCTCAAGCGAGAAGCCGGCGTCGACGCCTGAACCGCCGTCGCGGGTGGCTGTCACCGTACCGTGACGGTCGCCGATGCTGACGCGGAGCCTATACCCGGATCGCCGCAGCTAATGACATAAGTTGTTGACGATTGTGGCGACAGCTCAAGAGTGCCGCTAGCTGGAAACTCGCCGATCCGATGCAGGAACTCCCCTCCAACTTCGCCGTTCCCTTCAACTGCCTGCTCCAGTAGCACCTGCTGCACATTCTGCGCATTCCAGATCAGGAGCGTCTTTTCGCCAGAGTGGATCAGTTCAGGTCGGGTGATGAAGCGCGTGATTCGCGGTGAGGTAGGGTTGAGGGGTGCCGGGTCTTCGGAAGGCGCCTTCTTTGGACACCCATCGATACTAACAAGCAGAACCGCAACAGCAACCGCCGCCTTCATTGGGCACCCTTCAGATTCGGTCGCAGCATCTTTGTAGCCACCGTGACATCGGGGTAACGCTCGGTCTCCTCGAATCGTTTGCTCGTCGACATTGCACGAGGGGCATGGAAACCTTTCCATGGCCCCCAGAGGCGAACCGCCCGTTCGGCGGAACTGACAATGACTCAAGCCATCATGACTTCTGCGTACTCCTTCATGAGTCCCCAGGCAATGTCTTTATAGCTGATGACTCCTATCACCCTATCGTCGTGATCACAGGTCAGCATCGTCAAGCGTGATCCCTCTTAACAGTGCGGCTCACCAGAATCCGCTTACCGAACTCTACGAGCACCAGATACGCAAGCGTCGACGCAATGAGATACGCGAAGTAGGCGCCGGGCAGCGGCACGAAGCCGAGCGGACCCGCCAGTGCACTGTACGGGAGCAGAAGACCCGCGGCGACAATAGTGAGTGTGGTGATCGCCAGCGCTCGGCTGGGCCGGCTCTTCAAAGGATTCCCAGCTGTACGAATGATGAAGATCACCAGCGTCTGCGTCGCGAGGGACTCGACAAACCAACCGGTGTGGAACAACGCCTGGCCGGCATTGAAGAAACGCAGCATGACCCAGAAGGTCAAGAAGTCGAAGATAGAACTGATCGGACCAATCAACACCATGAAGTTCCGGATCAGACTAATGTCCCAGTGCCGGGGCTTCCTGAGAAAATCGTCATCGACGTCGTCGGTGGGGATGGTGATTTGCGAGACGTCGTACATGAAGTTATTCAGGAGGATCTGGGTGGGCAGCATTGGGAGAAATGGCAGGAAGAGCGAAGCTCCCGCCATGCTGAACATGTTGCCGAAGTTCGAACTGGTGCCCATCAGCAGGTACTTCATCACATTACCGAAGGCCTTGCGCCCTTCCAGGATGCCGCTGGCGAGAACATCGAGGCCGGGTTCGACAAGAATGATGTCAGCAGCCTCACGGGCCACGTCCACCGCCGACGAGACAGAGATGCCCACCTCTGCGGCGTGCAATGAAGGAGCATCGTTAATTCCGTCGCCAATATATCCCACGACGTGGCCGCGGTGTTTCAACGCCAGCAGGATGCGGTTCTTCTGCGCCGGCGATACTCGCGCGAAGACGGTGGTCTGCTCAGCCACGTGTCCTAATGCGGTGTCGGTCATCTGGTCCAGTTCGTCGCCGAGCACAATCTTCCCCGCGTCGAGCCCGACCTGGCTGCAAACGTGAGCGGTGACCAGGTCTCCGTCGCCGGTGATGATCTTCACCCGAACGCCGTCCCGTTGGAGCGCCGCCAGCGACTCGGCTGCATCCGGCAGAGGAGGATCGGAAAAAGTCAGGAAACCGGCGAGTGTCAGGTTCTTTTCGTCGGCCGCTGAGTAGTCAGGACGCACTTCGATTTCGGTGTAGGCGACCGCGAGTACCCGGAACCCCTCCCGGCTCAACCCGTCCGAGGTCTTCCTGCAGCGGTCCAGGGCGGTTGGATCGAGCGGAGCGGTTCGGCCATTCGCTTCGTACGCGACCGACCGCTCCAGAATCCCTTCGGCTGCCCCCTTCGTGATCAGGAGGCGCCGCGATTGCCGCTCTACCACGATCGACAGCCGGCGCCGCTCGAAGTCGTACGGGATCTCGTCCCGCTTTTCATAACCTACGGCATCCTCCGGCTCAAGACCTTGTTGAATGGCAGTGTCGAGCGGACTTCGAATTCCCGTCTCAAACCGGCTGTTGAGCCAGGCCAATGTGAAGACTCGTTTCGATGGTTCTCCAAACGGATCGAGAGACCGGTCCAGTGCCATGTTGCCGCTGGTGAGCGTCCCGGTCTTGTCGCTGCACAGCACGTCGATGCTTCCGAAGTTCTGAATCGCGGACAGGTGTTTGACGATCACCTTCTTCTTCGCCATGGCCCGGGCACCTTTAGCGAGCGTCACCGAGACGATCATGGGAAGAAACTCGGGGGTCAGACCGACCGCCAGAGCAACGGCAAACAAGAGCGACTGCAAGGGATTCTGATGCCGGGCTAGGCTGACCACAACCAGGAAAAGGACCAGGACGAACACCGTGCGTGTGATGAGGAGGCTGAAATCCTTCAGGCCCTGGTCGAACGAGGTCGGCGCAGAGCGCGAAGCGAGGCGGGCGGCGATGTCGCCGAAAGAAGTTTTCGCACCGGTGGCCACAACCAGCGCGCTGGCGGTTCCACTGACCACGGAGGTACCAAGAAAGACCATGTTCTCCGCATCGGGTTTGGCAGAGACCTCCTCGCCACGCGCCTGCTTTTCAACCGGGAGCGACTCGCCCGTCAGGGCCGCCTGCTGAACGTAGAGATCGCGCGATTCCAGCAGGCGCGCATCGGCGGGGACCACGTCTCCCGCGGACAGCCGCATGACATCGCCGGGGACAACATCGGCTCGCCGGATTTCCTGAGCCTTTCCATCGCGCAGAACAGTGGCCGTAGCGGCCACGCGTTGCTGCAATTGTGCAACCGCTTTCTGCGATTTGTGCGTTTGGGTAAAGTCGAGCGTGTTGCTTAGCAGGACGATGGCGAAGATGATTCCAGCGTCCGTCACGTCACCGAGAAACGCTGCACTGCCGGCGGCGATGAGCAAAATCAGCACAAGCGGGCTCAGGAAGAGACGGATGAAATCGAGAACGGCGGAACGGCGTTCGGCTGGCGCCGGGTTGTTGTAGCCGCACTGTTGCAGTCGTTCGGCGGCTTCCTGCGATGTCAGGCCGCGGGCATGAGCGGGCGGTTCGGGGTCTTGAGCGGTCATCTCGCTACACGCTTTTTCGTTGAGATGTGTCTTGTGCTTCGATATCTATCACGTGCGACTCGGGGACGCACGTCAATATTTAGTTACACCCGCCAGGGGTTGCCGATCCAAACCGTCGACCAGCCGGTCAATGCCCTTTTGCACAACCTTACTCATTTCCGCGACCACAGAGTTCACGTTACGAGCGTCGAGTCCCTGAGTCTCGTCCGCCTCGCCAGTCCACAGGGTGGCGCCCGTCTGCAGATTCATCAGCTCAGCCGACAGTCGCGCGTCCACCCGCACTCCGCCCCCGTAATCGATCTCGTCCAGCCGTTCCAGCCGCCCCACCATGAGATAATCCGGCTTGCCCTGACCGTCATAGCGCTTTGCGAAGGAGAACAGGCGCGATGATCGGAGGGAATCGATCATTGCGGCTGTGACCGTCTCGGCGGGGTCAGCGGCCCAGCGATGGTAATCGTAAAAGCCGATCTCTTCGGGAGCTTGCCGGTACACAATTCTCCCCTGTCGGAGGTAGGCCGGGGTTTCGAATCGGAGCACCGCCACCGTGCCGGGAAAGCGCGGTTCACGCACGGCCGGAACCGGCGTCGGGGGAAGCTCAAGCGCGTAGTAGTTCGGGTACCGGATCCGGCCGCAGCCGGCCAACAGCAACATTACCGCACAACCGCCCAAACCCGCCAGTGTCTTTGTCGTCATAGGGTCCTCATCATTGCGGGACTTTTCGGTCCTTCGGCTGCTTGATCCGGATCAGGCTCCAGGGACGTTCCTTCACGGATTCCGTCAGCTCGTTCAGGTTGTCGGTGGCCTGACGTACGTTTTGCAGGGTGTAGGTCACATCTTGGTCTTTCGCCCGGATCGCGGCCTGCAGATCGGCCATCAGGCTGCGCGCCTGATCCAGCGTCTTGTGCACTTCGGTCAGATCTGCCTGGAGCGGATCGCGGAGCGACGTGATCGTTTGGTTCGCGTTGGACACAGTCGCGTTCGCATTGTCCACCGTGGGTCCGACTTTCGCCATGGCATCATTCGCTTCCTTAGTGAGCTTAAGAGCCTGGTCGCTGATTTGATCGATCTTCGGCCCTAATCGCGCCACCACAACATCCGCGTTCGCCAGAATCTCGTTCAGATGCTGTTGATTCGGTTTACCCGTCATGTCGTTTAGATTCGCGATGAGGAGCCGTGCGTCGCCGGTGAGATTGTTCACGTCTGTATGAACCGAATCGAGCAGTGTCCGCGCCGAATCGGCCAGAGCCACGATCTTGCGCTGGGTATCGTCCAGGCTGATCGTCTCCGCCGAGGGAATCACGCCGCCCGCCGGCAACCGGGGCGCGTCATTCGTTCCGGTGCTGATTGAAATGACCGGGCTGGTCACCATGGTCACCGATCCCAGCTTCGCCACGGATTTCTGGTTCAGCGGAGTGCCGTCCTTTACATCCATCAGAATCTCGATGCGCGTCGGGTCCTGAGCGTCCGGCCGCACGGCCGTCACGTTGCCCACCTTGATTCCGCCGAACAGGACGTCTGTCCCAGGTTCGAGCCCGCCCGCATAACGCAGGTATGTGCGATAGGAAACGTGCGCGCCGCGAATCTCCGCGTTACTAACTTTGTAAATGGTGGCCAGCAGTATCGCCGCGGAGACTACGACGAAGGCACCGACTTTCGCTTCTGGTTTCATGCTTTCGCTTCCGCCATTCCCGCCAGTTCCCGAAGGTGGTTCTCTACGATCGGGCTTTCGGTGATGGGATCGGCCACGCGATCGAGAAACTGCCGAATGCGCGGCTGGGTGCTCGCTCGGAACGAGTCTTTGGTGTCGACGGCGATCAGCGAACCGTTGTACAGCATGGCGATGCGGTCGGCGATGTGGAAGGCACTGGCCAGTTCGTGCGTCACGACCAGGATGGTCATGCGAAAAGCACGATTCAGCAACAGGATCAGATCGTCCAGTCCCGCCGCGACAATAGGATCCAGACCCGCTGACGGCTCGTCGAAGACAAGAATCTCGGGGTCGAGCGCAGTCGCCCTTGCAACCGCCGCGCGCTTCTTCATGCCTCCCGACAATTCCTGTGGCAGCCTCCTGCCAGATTCGCCAAGACCCACGGCCGCCAGTTTCATGTACGTCATGATCTCGATGACGGGATCGGCCAACGTCGTCAGTTCGCGCAGGGCCAGAGAGACGTTTTCTTCAATGGACATCGAGTTGAACAGCGCAGACTCCTGGAAAGCGACGCCCATGCTTCGCCGCACGGTCTCCAGTTCCCTCGGGGCGCATCGGTTAATGTCGATGCCGCGCACGCGGATCGTCCCGGAGTCCGGCCGTTCGAGTCCGATGATGTGCCTCAGCATCGTAGTTTTGCCCGAGCCGCTGCCACCGAGCAGCACGATAACCTCGCCTCGTTCGATGTCGAGGTTCACGGCATCCAACACGCGGCGTCCCCCGTAGTCCACGGTCAGGCCATCGATTGAGATGATAGGGTCTTTCATGTCTAGCCTTTGTGAACCAGATAGAAAATTGCCGTGAAGAATACGTCGGCAAGGATCACGAGGTAGGTGGATCTCACCACGGCGGTGGTTGCCGACCGCCCTACCGCGTCCGGCCCCCCTCGAGTTCGGAAACCCTCGATGCAGCCGACGTTGACGATGATGGTCGCGAACACGAAACTCTTCAGCAGCCCGGTGAAGACATCGTGCAGATCGATCGAGTTGTAGATGTATCGCAGATACATGGGGAGCGTGGTCTTCGTACTGATGTACATGAATCCGGCGCCGGCGAGAATTCCAAACGCGGAGCTCAGAATAGTGAGGCATGGGATAGTGATCAATGCCGCCAGATATTTCGGCGCCAGCACGAACTCGATCGGATCGAGAGCCATGGTTCGCAGCGCATCGATCTCGCTGGTCACGGCCATGGTTCCGATTTCGGCTGAGAAGGCCGAGCCTGAGCGGCCGCTTACAACTACGGCAGTCAGCAGCGGGCCCAGTTCGCGCGTGAATCCGACCGCTACCACGTCCATGACATATTGCAGTGCTCCCCATCGGCGTAGTTCGGATCCGACTTGCATCGCCAGGATAAACCCCGCGCACACGGACATGATCCCAACCATGGGCACAGCATCCACTCCGATCGCCGCCATCTGGCTTATTGCAGCTCGCCAGCGTCCTCGCTTACCCGCGATGGGCAGGACGTGGCGCGTGGAGCGCAGACCCGACCAGAACTGAATGGTGAGTCCGCCAACATAGGCAAGCCGATTGTCGACGCCCCGGCCGATGGCTTCAAGAACGTTCATGTGTCTGCCTCCTGCCCAGCGATCTCAAACAAACGATCCAGATGGGTAATCTCCAGCAGATAACGCGGCTGATCGTGAATCCCGCCCAGCACCAGCCGTGTCGCCTGCTTGTGCGCGATCCGGTCGGCCTCCACCAGAGTGGCCAGCCCCGATGTGTCGATGTACGAGACTCCGGACAAATCCACGAGCAGCTTCGCCGGCTTCGCGTGCAACGCCTTGCTCAGCGTCGCGCGCATTTCGCCGGAGTTGTCGACGGTGATGCGGCCGTGGATCGCGACATTGTCACTCACCGCGGGACCTCCGTCCCATTACCTTGTGGGAATGGCTGCCGCGTCCGCACGCACCAGTGGAACGTCGACCAGATGCTCCGCAACGAACCATACCTGCAGCTCGTTGGTGCGCAATACCTGGCTCACCAGAAGGTCATTTGTACCGTAGTCGCCTGCGTCATCGGTCAACCGTGCCGCGGTACGAACTTCCATCAGGACAGCCTCGTGAGCCTCCAGCAGGCGCGAGAGCTGCACCGGAACCTCCTCCCGGCCGCGTGGCGGGCGCGGGATCATGCTGGTTTCCGAAACGTCCGCTGCCATGGCGATGCTCACCCCGCCGAGAAGCTGAATGCGCTCTGCGATGGCGTCCACCAATCCTGACTGCTCATTGAAGTGCTTGTCGAAAAGCAGATGGAGTTGATAGAATGTATGGCCGGCCGTCTGCCAGTGATGCTTCTTGTAAAGGTCGCGCAGCGTCATCGAATCGGCCAGAACCTGGTTCAGTAATTCAATGCTGGCTACACATGCTTTTTCGTCCAGGGCGATGGGCAGTCTGACGATCCTTCCAAACGGCTGAATCTCTCTGGCATGCTGATGAAGAACAGGCTCGGATCGCTCTGCGCCGACTGAGTGTGGTTGTGTTTTGGTCATCCTGGTTATTCCTCCCGTTTCAACTCCCTGTCCTATTTGGGGCGGTCTCCTTAGACCGCTTTGGGTCCTTCCCCGGCCACACCCGACCTTAAGGTCGGCTGGCGTCTCGGTGGAGCGGCCGCCCCACAAGTCCGCAAACTAGCTGGCTTTCGCCAGAGGTCGTTCGCGGCCGTTCAGCACGGATTCCACCTTGCTGGACTGGTCCTTTGTCAGCGTGGTCTGGAGGACCGTTCCGCCGTAGCCGCGGAACTGTTCCGCGACAAAGGCGGGGTCGGCCGAGCGAAGCAGCGCGAAGACCGCCGAGTCGCCGGGCTTGACCATGCCTGAAACGCCCGATATGAACTGTTCCGGGATGCCGAACTCTTCCTTCCACCATTCAGCGTCGAGCGCACCGCCCGCCGCACCGAGTGCACCTCCGCCCAGTGCCCCGGCGGCCAGGGTGCCCGCGACCACCGCGGCGCTTGCCCCGGCGGTAAACGGGATCGCCAGCGTCGCCCCAATCAAAGAACCCCAAAGGGCTCCCCAGCCGGCTCCCTGGCCGGTGGTCATCTGGTAGCTCTGATCGACCCTCAGCTTTCCGTTGTAATCCCGATAGACGGCAACAGCATCGTGAAGATCCACCACCCAGTCATCGTTCATCGCCAGAAGCTTGTTGAGAACCGCGGAAGCGCGGTACATATCCTGCTTAAACCCGACCACAATCAGTTGTGACATTGATCCTCCACCCTTTCCTTGACTTGCTTCGTAGTTTGCAGCCAACAGAAGCCCCCTGCTGGCGCCTTACTGCTCCAGTCGTGCGGCCGCCTCCGTCAATTGCTGGGCGAGCAAGTGCTTGAGCTTTGCCTCGGACTGCTCGTGCTCCTGGCGTATCCGCTTGACGCGGGCGTCGAGCGTGGCCTTGATATCGCCCTGAGCCTTTTCGGCCTTCTTCTGGAGGGCCTGCACTTTCGCTTCGGTCTCCTTCTTCAACTGCTCGGCCCTCTCTCTGGCCTCATCCAGACGGGCTTGCAGCCTGGCGTTAAGCTTGTCGATCCTGGCCTTGAGCTTCGCTTTGCGATCAGCTCGGGCTTTCGCGTACTCGGCCTTCATCTGTTCGATTTCTTCGCGAAGCGAGGCGACCTCTTTTGCCCTTTGCTCATCCTCGAAACTCTTCTTGCCTGTACGAAAAACCGTGCCGCCCAGAGCCTCCATTCGGGTGTCCACCGGGGTAACCCACTCCTCGCTGATGTCCGCGATCACTTCGGATTTGCCGAGTGAGAGAGCGGCCGCGGCTTCATCGACGAATTCCGCGTCGACTCCGGCCACGTTCAAGTCGCCTATGAGACCGACCAGCGCACCACCCAGGGCGCCGATGCCGAAGCCAACGGGCCCTTCAAGAAGTCCGATCAGACTGCCAATTGCGGTTCCGCCGAGGGCGCCTACTGGAAAAACATCGTCAGACTGTTTCACCGTAACAGTGCCATCGGCATTTTTCGCGATGATTGCCTCGGCGTGAATGGCAATGCTTCCTTCAATGTCCAGTTGCTTGAGAGCATGCGATCCTTCGTAGGCCTTCGACTCATTGTCAAAGACGACAACCAACATCTTTTCCATTGCGATTTCTCCTCAGGCTTAGTAGTCAGGCGGGTTGGTGAGCCGTTCGCGCGGGCAAAGCGTGCGCCGCGGCGGCAAAACTGATGATTGCAATACCGTCCACGAAAAGATCAATGCCGATGGCGAAGCCCATGAACCAGATACTGGAAACCGGCATTTGGAGGAGCAGCATGATCCCCAGCGCGGCTGAGACGAGTCCAGCGAAGAAAGCCCAGCCCCACCGCGGGTACTGTGCCATTCCGGCGCCGATTGCGCGGAACAGACCGCCCACGAAGAACAGCGAAGCCAGCATGAGCGTAAGGCTCATCGCTCCGGTCACCGGATAACGAATGAGCAGGTACCCGACGAATCCCCGGAATAGCGCACTGAGCAGAAAGAGGAAGAATCCGCTCCAGCTCCGAACACGAAACGCGTGAACCAGCGAGAAGACAGCGCCGATCAGAAGCAGCCAGCCAAAGACCAGCACAGTTGCGAAGGTGGCGGACACGGCATATACTGTACAGATCACGCCCAGAATACTGAGCAGGATTCCCAGAACCATGAACCAGCCCCAGTATCCGCGAATTTGCTCCATACCCGAAACAAGTGGATTGTAGTTGACTCCTGACATTGTGTTCCTCCGTGCTCAGCAACGAGATTACGCGAGTTCCAGATCGGAGTTGTGAGCTTGCTGTCAGGTTTTGGTGGAAGGACCGGAGATCACAGTGAAGTATGCTTCGATCGCCCTCTCCGCAAGGCAGACAGTTATTCAGGATGCTCAATCGGTGCTACTCAATGGCTGGCTTGAAAGCGTGAGTTCGGTGCCAAACTCGCCTGACGCAGACGCCTAGACTGGCGTTCACAACGTCACTCGGCAGCGTATGCCAGCGCATTTCCTCGGGAGCCAGGTGTCAGTCCTCAGGGCGAACCTGCCGAACAAAGTGGACCGAATGGACCATGTGCTCGTAAACGATACGAGTGTCGTTCCAGTCCTGCTCTGGTGAAACGAAGATCAGGTAGTACAGACCCTCAGGCCGTGCCACGGTAACCAGCATGTCTGTTTCGGCGCCGCCAAATGGCGAATTGCTGGTGAGTTGTGTCATCACAGCAGGCTGTTTGTCCACCGCGCCGCGTTTCTGGTTCCCCGAACGGTGCATTCCCGGGTCTTCCGTGTGCAGATGTTGTATGAGATCGCTGGTCGCGTCATCCAGAGAGGATCGGTCCGGATCCGGGAAGAAATAGCCAAGGATCGAACCGTATCCGATGGCCGGATCGCCATCTGCGCCGGTGATAATACCTTTGTCGGGCGCAAGCGCGAGCAGGGGTGACTCAGAATCGCCATGAACGTGCCAGGTGGATGGGTACTCCATAGTGAACTGCGGCGTACTCAGCTTGCTTTCTCCCGTGGTGGCGGCGGTAATGCCGATGTCCTTCGGCCGAAAATCCGGCGGAGGCGGGAGTTTGGCAAGAGCGAGCTTCACGCCCTCAAATTCGCGATCATCGGAGATGTAGAAATAGTGCGGCAACGTTCGTGCCTCCGCTTTGATAGCCTCGACGCGATTCCCGGGACTTGGGTGGTCGGAAAGGAATTCCGGTACTCCAGGGCCGCCCTGCGCCTCGATCTTCTCGAAGAACCGGGCGAGATTCACCGGATCGTAGCCGGCCTCCGCCATGATATGGGCGCCCAGCGCATCGGCTTCGCTTTCGTCGGTCCGCGAATACTTGAGGAAAATCCCGTTCAGTTGAAGGCCCAGTCCCAGATTGATGAGACGCCCGATCACAGTAAAGCTGTTGATCTCTCCAATCACCAGGGCCGGACGTGCGATCAGGTTCGCCTTGGATGCCTGGTTGGTGCCGTGCCTCAGAACGACGTGCGAGATTTCATGGGCGAGCACGCCGGCCAGCTCAGCTTCGCTTTCGGACGCTCTTACCAGGCCAGTGAAGACGAAGGTCGGCCCGCCGGGTAGCGCGAATGCGTTAATCTCTTGGTAATTCAGGAGAGTGAAACTGAACGGAAATCCGGACCGCGAGGCGGATGGCGTTCTCGCGAGCCGCTCGCCGATCTTCCGGACGTACGCCCCCAGCTCCGGACTCTGCACCTGCTGATATTGCTGCTTGACCGTGGCGGCTGCTTGCTTGCCCAAATCGATGTCCTGCTGCTTCGAGTACAAATTGAAGCCGGGCTTGAGCGGATCTCCTGGCTTGCGCGCCAGCCCCGTATCAGCGGCGCTGACAATCAGAATCACAGTCACTGCTACTCTCAACGCCCGTTGTCGCATGGTGCTCCTCTCTGAACATACTCTCGACTAGGAGCTCCGGAGCAGTTCAGCTGCCAGTTGTGATGGTGATGCGCTTGCACAGCCAGCGGCGGAGTACAAGACGATGAGCAAACTAACGGTGCTGCTGATTTTCGCTTCACAGGCGCTTCTGATGGGCTCCGATGCGGACGGGGCAAGGGTAGTCCGGCGCGTGCGCGACTCGGCTCAGGTTTTCGAGGAGAACCGCAGAGACTCGAGTGGCATGCCTGACCGCATCATCGAGCGAGCTGCCGGAATCATTATTGTTCCCCGCCTGAAACGAGCTGGCCTCGTCGTGGGGGCGGAGTTCGGCAAAGGAGTGTTTGTCGCCCGAACTGCAGCCGGCTGGACGGCGCCATGCATGATCCGCATCGAGGGTGGCGGTCTCGGACTTCTTGCCGGCGTCGGGGAGACGGACCTGGTTTTGATTGCGATGAATGAAGAAACCGTCAGGCAACTGATGCACTCCGGCGTAAAGCTGGGCTTCGATGTGATGGCAGCGGCTGGTCCGGTCGGGCGCAATTCAGAAGCTGATACAACACCTATCCCCTCCGCCGGACTCCTGTCCTATTCACACGCTCGCGGCGTGTTTGCCGGGGTCTCGTTGGGCGGCACCACGCTACGTTCCGACGACGATGACAACACCCTGCTCTACGGCAGGAGGGTGGATGAATCGGCAGTGCTCTCCGGGCAGGTGAATCCCCGAGCCGATGCCGAGCCACTGATGACTGTGCTTCGCCCGTACGCGAAGAAAGGTCGGCAGTGACGAAGTGTTGGACACCGGGTCCGGAACTGGCCACGCCGGCGTGTGACGGCCAATGCCTGGCACGGTTGTCGTCAGGAAAGGCTTCAGCGCAAGAGACTTGCGATTTCCGGCCCGCGGCCACGTTCGGAATGAGATTTGCTGAAACGCCTTAGACTGACACTCATTGAAGCGATGGAGGCGATATGACAAGAGAAGAATTCGGGGCTGCGTACAAGAAGGGATATCGATTGACCGTGCGATTCCTCGTCTCGCGCGGCTCGACTTTGGACGACGCGGAGGAGGCTGCTCAGGATGCCTGGACGAGGGGTTGGGAGCACCTCGGGCAGTTACGAGATTCCGGAATGCTGCTGACGTGGGTGAACACCATTGCGCTCAACGTTCGGCGGAGTGTTCTTCGGCGACGGACGTTGCCGGCGCATTCACTACCGGATATTCAGACTGCCCCGAAAGCCAACCTTGCCGCGATCGACGTCAACCGAATTCTCTGCTGTTCCCGTGAGAAAGACCGGATTGTCCTCGAGAGTCACTATCTGGCAGGCCGCAACGCCCGGGAGATCGCGTCCGAGCATGGTTGGACCGAGATGGCAGTGAAGAACCGTCTCTTCCGCGCGCGCCGGTCGGCGGGAGAACGCTTTCTCCAGGCCTTGCGCCAGCAACGTGCTCCATTGGCGGACGCTGTGATCGCTGCGTGAGCGGCAAGCGGCGATAGCCTGCACACGGGCGCGAGCAAGACACCCATGAACTGCAAGGCTCAGGCATTGAATGGCAATGCTCCTGTAAACCGCTAGCAAAACGCTATGGCAAAGACCCGGGCCACGAACCTCGATGAGAAGCGCAGAATGCGGCAGCGACAGGCGCGGCGCGCCATGATCTCGTTTCTGGACGCAGAACTCGCTGTCTGGAGGGCGCACGTCCGCGCCGCTTTGGATGCCACGGTCGAGCGAAGAGCTGTCGGAAGGAACGATCTCCAGTTCCATGCCAGGAAGCCGTGCCGGAGGGACCGCGATGATTAGAATGGTCGCGTCGAATCGAGCCGTGCTGGCTGGGATCGTAGCCACCGCGCTATCCGTTTCAGCAGCCCCGTCGGACCCCGATCTCGATACATACCTGCGGAAGAACATCGGATTGAACACTTATCAGCTTTCCGCCATATGCGCAGGACAACCGGTAACCAGTGCCCTGCCGCCCCGAACACCGGCCGAGGTCTTTCTGTTTGGCGCGGTCTACATCCATGCCGCTCCAGAGACTTATGTCCAGCTCACCCGCCACGTCGAACACCTTCGCGAACTCCCCAGCTATCTGGCGCTCGGAGTGATCTCCGAACCTCCGCAGCTCTCGCACTTGACGGGTTTTTCGTTCGATAACGATGATATTCAGGCTTTGAAAAACTGCAAACCGGGCGATTGTCAGATCCAGATGCCCACCAGCTCGATAGAAGAGCTTCACCGATCGATCAATTGGTCCGACGGCAACGTCAACAGACACGTCAATGAGTTTCTGCAGAAGACCGCGCTGCAAAGACTGCTCGCGTATCAGAGGGACGGCAATGAGGCCCTGGGCGTCTATAACGACAAACATGACCCGATCGAGGTTCAACGACAGTTCGCCTTCATGCTCAGCTATGACATTGCTTTGCCGGAGCAACTGCCGGACTTCTACCATTACCTCCTCGCCTATCCACGCGAGAAACCCGCGAGCGTCGAGGACACCTTCTATTGGTCAAAGGTGAAGTTTGGACTGAAGCCGACTCTGCGTGTCGTACAGATGGTAATCATGCGCGGCGCGCCGGCCAGCCAGGTAGCCTTTGCCATCGCGGAGAAGCAGCTTTATGCGAGCCACTACTTCGAGACCGCGTTGGACCTATCCTATTGTGTCCGCGGGGGCGACCCGAAACACCCGGGCTTCTATCTGATCAAGGTCTTGGGTTCCGAGCAGGCGGGCCTGACCGGCGTAAAGGGGTCGATCATTCGGAAGTCCGCGGTTGGACGGTCGGTTTCAAACCTCCGGGATGCACTCATGACCATCCGGAACACGCTGGAAGGTCACAACTAACAGGGTGTTAAATCGCGTCCGCTATGCGGATCGCGAGAACAGCTCACGCCAGCTCGTTTCCTTCATCCTGATCCCAAAGTGCTGAGCAGCCTTCTGGATGTTCGCAAACGCGAGATCCCTCTCGGCATCAGTGACATCGGCAACCTGATCGAATCTCGCGATTGCGTTGCGAACGTGCGACGCGTCCGTCATCGGCTCTTTGCGGGCGCGAGGGAATGCGAAGGAAGCCTGCTGCAGCGAATTGATACTGCCCGCAGAAAGCCGGCCGTGCACTTCAGAGCGTAGGGGTTTCCAGGTAGCTTGTGGCATGTTTTTCAATACCGGCAGTTTTATGGCCAGGATTAACGGCGTCGATACAACAGGCTCAGCAGGAAGATTGCTCCTGCAGTAATAACGATCAGCGGGCCAGTTCCCCGGTGAAGGCGAGCGGCCAGTGCGGTTCCGCCTAGTGTAGCGATCACTGCGACCACCGTCGCAACAATCAGCATGCCGCGCAGGCTTCTGGCCAGCTGTTTGGCCGTCGCTGCCGGAATGATGATCAGCGCCCCCATCAACAGAGCGCCAAGGTATCGTAACCCCAGCGCGATGGTGAGAGAAAACGTCTCCAGATACAAGAAATCCAGAAGCCTTACGTTGATGCCGGCGGTCATCGCGACGTCGGAAGACACAAGCATGACGACCAGCTTGTTCTTCTGGGTCAAAATGAACGCGACGACGGCACAGGAACCGGCCAGACCAAAGAGGACTTCGCCGTGGCTCAGGGCGCCGGCGCCGCCAAACAAAGTCTCGATGAGCTCCTCTCCCGATGCCATCATGCTGCCGACGGCGAGCGCGACGGAGAAGACCACCCCGACAACCGTCTCGGTGGCGACCCGGGCCTGGCCCTCCAGCGCCCAAACGAGAAGAGCTCCAAAGAAGAGCATTGTTACGGCGCCCAGAACTGGATTGATGCCCAGCGCGATCGCCATACCGATGCCCGGCAGGGCTACGTGCGACAGCGCATCACCGGCAAGTGTCATTCTGCGCATTACAGCGAAGCAGCCCACCAGACCGGACGCGGTGGCCATCGCAATCGAAAGGGTCAACGTTTCAATGGTCATGAATGTGGTAATCGACATCTGCCCCATAGACTTCGCGAAGCAGGTCGGGAGTGAGAATTACTTTTGGAGGGCCAAGGTGGACCTTGCCATCGCCGATACAGAGGACACTCCCCGCGTATCTGTAGACGACAGAGAGTTCGTGTGAAATGA